>ERZ1106923.39-NODE-39-length-64655-cov-18.122384_pt1 | contig 64655 bp, 87 predicted proteins | sample MGYA00403657_ERZ1106923 | MGnify/ENA primary metagenome ERZ1106923 (study PRJEB35170, sample SAMEA104062425) | human gut metagenome | biome: human gut; feature: human-associated habitat; material: faeces | place: Denmark | collected 2012-06-19 ...
CGAAGTCCTCGAAGAAGGGTGGCAAGAAGGGAAAGAAGGACTCTAGCGATGATTCCAGTTCGGACTAAGCTGTTTTATATTGAGTTGCTTCCTGTTTGTTGGCAACACTCTAGATGCTTCAGATGGAAACAATCTCTGGGTTCAATACACGGACTCACTTCTATTACTCGAATGCGATCGAATACAATAGATATTGCTCCCTACTGCCTTTGTGTCCCTGATGACGATTCACCGTCAAATCACGGAGTGAGGATACTCGCTCACCATAGAACTCAATCATGATCATTCCAAGAAAGAATGAACCGATTCCACTCACCTAACCCTTTTACTCATATTTCTGATTCCACAGCGCCTTTATTCTACGAGTAGTCTAGAGTAAAGCCAGCCCATTGCGTTTTCATTCGTATGATACGTCACGGTGCCTCCTAACCCGTAGTTGTGGATTAAGAGACTGCTTATTATTTGTTTTAGGGATTTCAAGTAATGGAAGATGTGGGAGTGAGCTGCTATTTTTAGAGATAGAGATCTTATCAGGTTATCGATAAAAGACGATCGGGGAGAAGCACGCAAAGTGAGGGGGAGAGCAAGGGGTACTTTGTTCCTAAATACAATCAGCGCAATTACAACGGCCGATATAACGCCAATTCGAATCGTCAGCGCAACGCAGGGTTTCGTCAGAACAACGACAACAAGGACTCGTCGTGGAGGCATAGTACTTCGTGGTATTTGCGCGGTGAGCGTATAGACGATAACGGCTATGTTCGACATACCCAGAACCGTAGTCCCGTGAACAACGGATATCGCCAATACAACAATCGGAACAACCAGGAGAACCGAATTACGGTGCAAACGCTTATCACAGACCCTGCCTCAAAGAAGGTCGTGGACGACTATCGAAAGAAGCTGATAGAGAACTGCAGCGAGGAGGATTTGGAGCCGACGGTGCTGAACGACAAGATCGTTTACGTTGCCGATTCCCTCCCTGCGTCACGCCTAGAGCCGTAAGTGCATCGTCAAGCTGGCGGACTCGATCGATTCGAGCATCGCCTGTCCTTTATCGTATAAGGTGTTCGAGAAGAAGTAATGCCGCCTCCTACCATCAACCGTAGGATTGTGAGTGCGGAGTCTAACGAGCTCGACGAGAACTGCTGGGACATGCCCACGACGGAGGAGTTCAATCTTGACGTAATTCCTGCCCGTTTTGGTCATGGTCAGAACGGCGTGGAGGACATCGAGAACATGCGCCACGTGTTCCTGGAGCGCTCTCGTCAGGAGTCGCAGCAGGCGATCGAGCGCGAGCACGCGGAGATGGACGAGGCGGTGAATAAGCTGAAGGACATGGAGACGAACGGAGGCCTGCTGGACCTGCTGGACCAGCAGCTGGAGATGAAGTCGCCGCGCGACGCGTAGAGGCGAGGGAGTGCTGTGAGAAGTAGGATATCCCCGCGGGAGAGCTACAACGCGATGGCGGACGAGGGCATTGAGGGCATCGTGGAGCCCGAGAACGCCACGCCGATCGCGTCGCCGCCACCAGGCGTGGAGAGCGAGGTGTTCACCGAAGCAGACCTGCTCAAGTCGCTGGCGAGCCAGCCGCAGCCCGAGCAGCGTCCGAGCTATCCCTCGGCGCCGATGCCGCCCGTGCGCGAGCCGGTGAGTCCGCTGGAGGAGTACGGGAACTACCACTTCGGCGGGTGGAACACGATGATGGATCCGCGCCGTCGCATGGGGCCCACCGATTTGAATCCACGGTACAACGCGATGAACGGGATTCGCCCGATGGGCTACGAGTAGGGATTGGAGTGTGGCGTGAGCTGTAGTCTCCAGTACGAGCGCATGCGCTCCATGCCGCCGTCCCGCGGGATGTACGAGAGAGCGGCGGTGCCGATGGGCCGCGTGCCCCGACAGGATATGGGGTATATGTAATTGGGTCTGTGAGGAAGTGAGGGTTAGGCAGGGTCTGCGCGGTCGTCAGGAAATGGGACGCGACGTGTCGTATATCCCCAATCGCTACTTCAACCGGATGTACCAGGGCGCGCCTCCTGATTTGATGCAAGTGGGCGTTGGCGGGCGCTGTGACGGGTAGTTGTTTGACAATCAGGAGCGTGTGCAGCAGGTCCGTGATCCGTACGGCTACCAGGCTCCGATGAGTTCGATGCAGCGCCAGATGGCGTCGAGGGATATGTATGGGATGGGAAACGACCGAGTTCCTGAGTACATGTGGGGGAGCGAGTGGGGCGTCATGAGTAGGAGACGGGATATGATGGATTACAATTCATCTCTGGGCATGAATCGTAGGCGCGGAGGCCAGTTGTGACGTGTAGCTTCTTCATACTACAAGTGTTGTGTTTGTTCAATACCATTTCTGCGGAGGGCCACTCCAAGCGAGTTGATGACACATATAGACTCAAAGGGGAGCGATTCTCGGAGAGAGACAATGCGTTCGAGTTTGGATATCTCTTCATGACAGAGATGTAAAGAGAGACAGGTCATTAACAAATACAACGAATAAAGAACATAAACGCTACGGCAGCCCACTACTTCTTGATGGACTTTGTTTCCTCGAACACCACGTGTTTCCTCACAATGGGGTCGTACTAGTGCGATTAGCGCTGATACGATGCCAGCCCCTACCTTAATCAAGCGAAGCTTGTTGGGGGTGTTCATAGGGTTCTTCTTCGTAGTGTAAAAGAAACTACACGTGAATGGAAGGATGGACGCATCACCCTGTACCCGCCTTGCTAAGAAGCTTAATGCTCACGCCAAGTGTCTATCCCGTTACGCAATCGCTTTCTCCACCCATACCTTAGGCATAGTCGCAACGACTTGGAAATGAAAAGTGGTGAATGACTCACGAGTCGACGATTACACAAAACGCGACAAATGTCCGAGAGTATGCATCCGTTCTGTGGATGAGCGCGTAGACGTCAGCAACAAACAGCTGAAACGAGAAGTGTTCGCATTCTTGGCGCGATCGGATTGCTCAAAAGTGACCCGTAAGCAGGTTCGCGACGAGCTGGAAAAGATACATGGAGTGAGGTTTGATTTCGCTAATCCGCGTTATGCGCCTAGTTTCAAGAATCGCAAGGAGGACATCAAGGATGCCATCACGGAATACCTCACGGTAGTAGACGAGATTGCAAAGTCACAGGAGGCAAAGACGATCGTATTCATATGGGTTGCCATTGAATCTGCAGGAACCCGTCTCGTCATTCTCGTCCGAAGAATCGAAGGAAGTGTCCATCCCAAAGGTAAAGAAGATCGTTGAACCGAGTGAGAAACGAACTGGCATTGTAACAAACAGAGAAAGAAGCAAAGGTGGAGGTGAAAAAGGGCTCCAATGAACCCACGGTTGAAGAAGAAATGGATTACTTGTTCTCTGGAAGTGGTGATTCGGAAGGGGGAGCGGGAGGTGACGAGAAGGAAGGGGAGTCGCGAACAACCTACGTGGCGGACCCAGTTCTCGCCTCCTTTGTGGGCAAAGAGCCGCAGTTTCGTTTTCAGGTAATTCCTGCTCTAGCGAATGACATAATAGATGAAGAAGAAGCTGTGGCGATACATCTTTGACAACAGTCTCTCAAACGATGACGTCATTACGTGTGATGCGCGATTGAAGGAGGTGCATTTGTTCACGACGACTGATATCGTAGCTAACGGGCAAGAACGAGATTCGAGGAAAAGACGTGTACATATCCTCTTTTGTGCGATCGTTGATTCTTGACCGAGAACAAGCTGATCATGCAGTACTCCAAAGAGCAGGGCACCAAGATCGTGAAACCCAAGAAGAAGGCCAGCGAGAGTACGATCTCCGTGAATGGATCATTTCAAGAAACAACCACAACCACTCGCTTATGCAAGGTGTACTCTCTCTCCCCCGAGCTGCAGGCGGTGGTGGGCTGCGACCACGACACGCAGAATCACGTGTTGAGTTCTGTGTGGAAGTACATTCACGAACACAACCTTCAGGACACCAGCAACAAGAAGATTATCAACAACGACGAGAAGATGAAGAAGGTGTTCGGGAAGGATCAGATTGGCATTTTGGAAGTGATGGTGGAGATGGCGATGGGAGATGATGTGTAGAAGGGAATCATTCCGCACTTGTCGAACGGCGTGTCGATGGAGGTTGACTGCGAGAAGAAGGAGAAGACGGCAAAGAAGACGAAGAGGGCGAAGAAGGCGGGGTCTGAAACGCCAACGAAAGGGAACGGATACACGAAGGAGTTCCACGTGGACAAGGCGCTCGGCGACTTCGTGGGATCGGACATGTGCAGTCGGACAACAGTGAGGTGAGAGAGGAGATGTGATGATTAGTACACGAAGAAGGTGTGGGAGTACATCAAATCGAACGTAGTGAAGAGAGAGTGGATTGACGCGTAGCACTTGCAGAATCCGGAGAATAAGCGAGAGATCCTCTGCGATGCGAAGCTGAAGACCGTGTTGCTTCAGGACCGTCTCGACATGATGCATATTGCAAAAGCGTTTTCTCAGCATGTGTCAAAGGAGTAACTGCGTTCATTGGCTTTCTCTCCCTGTTTATTCCATCAATGACCGTACGGTCATTATTCTGTATCATCGCCTGTCTGTGTGTTTCTTTGGTGTTTCGGTACTGTCACGTGTTTAAACCCGGGAGCACGCTTTTCACGGACGATGCCGTATCTGTGTACTATAGAGTAGATTCAAGAGGAAGGATGGATGTTCGGGAAAAGAGGGTGAAGCTACGGTGAGTTCTGTGAAGTCGTGCGATAACGCGTGTAGCATGCTTTCAAATGAGAGAGGAAGTCATGGTGAGTTCCTGCGAATGAAAGGAGGAAGATTCATCGGAGGATTCAGTAAAGACACTCCGGGGCTCTTCTCCGTTGGCGATTCCAAGGGGAAGCGAAACGATGAAGAAGATGACTCCGGATTTGGGTACGCAAAGCAGGAAGGCTCCTTTCAGTTGGCCGTGATCACTTCGGACGATAACGTACGCGCTGCTTGTACTGTGTCAGTGTAGAAACAACTGATTCTGAAGGTGAAATCCTCCATTCGCGCAATGAGCCTGCTTCAGCGCAACTACAACGTGACCTTTCTCGTTTTTACATCTTCGAAGCCCATCCGCGATTTTTGTGAAGAGCACGGCATTCGCGTCCAGTCGGGTGTGAGGTGAGTCGTCGCTCCCTGTCTTCACTGTAGTCGCAACGAATTCCACATGCCGTACATAGAGAGTTTGCTCCATCGCGGATCGTACTTTGTGGATGCCGAGTACTACGCGTGGATGAACATGGATGTTCTGTTTGAGACCTCCCTGTTTGCCGTTTTAGACTTGATCACAGAAACGCGGAAAGAGGAGGATATGGGCAGATTCGTAGCTGCGCTGACGCGCTGTCACCACTAGATTGCCCTTATCTCGAACGCGTACAACTATTTTCCTCAGGTTCGCTCGAATTTTGGTGATTTGAACGAGTACAACCTGTTTTTCCAGAAGGTGGTCGACGACACGGAGAATGCAAAGCGAGCCGCGTCCTTCGTGGAGATGTTCATATTCTCGAAGGAGTTTGTCAACTATCCAATGAGGAAGGATATTGTGATTGGGAGGCCCCGTGTTGACAATTACCTGCTGAACTTCACGCTCGCCAACGGAGGGTCGCTTGTCAATGGACGCTATTCATGTAGGTGCGGAGAATTGTGCTCAACCGTAGTCCGAACAATCCACTTGGGGTGGACGACGTACAAGGATCGGGTGTGGAACAAGAAGAAGGAGGACATCAACTGGAATGTGGACCGATACCAGATTTCGCCCATCACCATAGGCACATCTGATTATGGTCTCTGTACGGAAAGGAGGGTGTTGTGACGTGTAGATGGAACGGCGGAGGACAGGACACTCCGCATAAAGAAAATCCAAAAGAAGCTCAAGCCATTGTCTGTTTGTGGGAAACACGTTATACAGAAAGCCTATTAAGACAGTTACGAATCTCATCAATGGAAGCAGTGTCACGATTGTTATTCAACCACTCCTGTTCTCGCTCCATGAGGGCAACGCTCTCATCATCATCTCTCGTCTCCAACTCTTGCAAACGCAGGTCAATAGCCCCGAACAGCTCGTCCTTCACGCTCTGCTCAATCTCCTCCTGGTCCCTCATGTCCTCCTCGAGAATCGTCTCAATCTCCTTGTTCGGCAGCACCACGGAGTCCAGCATCTCGATCTTCACCTCCGCCTGACAGCCCATCAGCGTCGCGTTCACCGACAGCTCGCCGCCCTCGTCGATCGTGAACGTCACCATGATCTCGTTGCGCACGCCCTCGTACACGGGCAGGTCGTACGCGTGCACGATGCCGATCTTCGAGTTGAACGCCACGTCCTTGCTGTTGCCCTGATAGATGCAGCAGCGCACGCACTCGGGGTGCTCACGGTTCGCCTTGTACGGCTTCGACTTGGTGATGGGCAGTGGCGAGTTGCGCGGAATGATCACCGACATCAGATTGCCCTTCACGCGGATGCCCAGGTCCAGAGGCGTCGTCGACTGGATCTTGATTCGCGAGAAGTCGCGGTGGCCCGGCTCCACGATGTCCGTGCTCGACGGCGCGTTGAGCGGCGGCAGCGTATTCAGCGTGGCGGTGATGGGCGGCAGCGGCGGCGGATTCGCACTCGCCTCAGATGGGTCCACGACCACGGGAATCGGCTCGGCGCCGCCAGGAGGCGGAATGGAAGGAGCGGCGCCGTCGGTGCTGCAGATCGGCTGGATCTCGTTCACCAGCCCGTAGGAGCTCTCGGGCGACATCAGCTCCGCCGAGTCCGCGATCGAGCGCGCCGGGTTCGACCGTCTCGTCACCTGCGTCACGTCGGGCGTTTCACCAGGCTGCAGGGAGCTGCGCTTCGGCGGCGCGCGCGCGAGCGGCTGCGAGGGCACTGGCGGTGGCTGCACCATCGCCGAGGGACGGACCAGGTTGTACGCGAGCGGCTTGCTGGGCGGCGCGGGCGGCGCGTGGGAAGGAGTCTCCGCGCCAGCTGCGTTCGTCTCCGAGGCACTTGCGGGGGTATCTCTGTTGACGATGGAGGGCGGGGTGATGGCGACGGGGATGGGCTCGTCGTTGCCGTTCTCGTCGCTGATGAGCGAGAGCGCCTGGACGAGCGCGCCGCGACACACCACCTGACGGGGGTCGTAGCCGGAGAGAATGCGCAGCGTGGGGTAGACGCGGTGCAGCTCGGTGCGGATGAGAGGGATGGAGGAGGAGCCGCCGACGAGCGCAATGCCAGAAACAGTGCTGATATCGATGTGGTAGGTTTCGAGGCAGGACTTCACGATCTGGACAGAACGCTGGATGTACTCTCGAATCACCGACTCGAATATGGTGCGGGTGATGACCTTTGAGTAGGTCGTGCCGCCGTAGCGACTCAGGTCGAGATCGAGAGATGCCGTGTCGGTCGTGGAGAGCTCCTGCTTGATGTTCTCGCAGACGGAGCGAAGCTCGATGGCCATGCGGGGGTTCTTGTTCGCGTCGATTCCAGTGTCGTTGAGGATCATCTGCGTCGCGAACTCGGTGAGCGCGTAGGTGAAGTCGGCGCCGCCCAGATTCGGATCTCCGTCGGTTGCAATGACACGATAGTCGTTGACTGCAACCTCGAGGATGGTGAAGTCGAAAGTACCACCACCAAGATCGTAGACCAAAACACGACTATTGTCGATGTTCGTATCGATGGAGATAGCAACAGCGGCAGCAACGGGCTCATCGAGAATACGGAGGATCTCCAGCTTCGCGAAGCGCGCAGCCACGCGAATGCACTTGCGCTGCGTGTCGTTGAAGTTGGCGGGCACGGTGATGATCGCCTTGGTGTACTTCTCGCCCGTGGTGTTCTCGGCGAGCTGAACGAGGTAGTTTAGGATTTTGGATATAATATACTCGGGATAGAAGTGGCGAAGCTTGTCGTTGATCATGAGTTCCACCTGAACACGATGGTCCTTGCCCTCGACAATATCAAACGGCCATTTCTCTTTCTGATGCTGCACGACCTCGTCGTCGTAGCGACAACCCACAACGCGCTTAATCTCATAAACGGTGTTCTTGGGGTATCGCTTCTTGAAATGTTCCGCTCCGGCACCAACCTTTTCCTTGTCTCGGAAGCACACGACAGAAGGAATGAACGCGCTACCCATCTCGTCTTGGATAACGGTGATCTTCCTCTGAAACAGCACCGCCACGGATGAGAATGACGTTCCGAAATCAATTCCCAACACTTGACGCTCCATTCGATGAATAATTCTTTGAATTGGAGTCGCGCGCTCGGTCGTTCCTGTCGGCGGAATTGTGCGAAATTCCCGTTATGGGACGTTTTTCCCTATTCGATTCTGTTACCAGATCGTCAACGGCCTTTTCGGTTTGAATTCTGCTCTGCGAACGCGGATACAGCGACGATTCTTGTCGTTCCATGCCAAACACTCTGTGATGCTCGAAGCAGCGAAACACTTCCACTCGTTCCTCCATGCCATTTCCTCCTTGCTCCATCCAAATGATATAGAAATGGGGTTGACCGCGGTTATTCCCCGCTGTTTCTAGCACAAAACAACAAGTATTCCAATGGTTGTTTGCGGTTTTCCGAGTTCATATCCTAGAGCGAGCCCAACAAGTACACTGTCTTGTTCTACCAGGTCACTGGTGTTGAGACCCGCACCTACCAGGATTTCGCCACTGTCACCCAGTGCATAAAGTGTAGGACAGGGATGGTGTCATGACGGAACAGATTTGCTGGACTTCTATTTGGATGAATTGCAAAGAGCGAATCCGTCAGTCCACCAAATCAAATACGAGGTGAGGGACATCCTGAACTTCGTCGACAGTTTGGCAGAGTGTAATATTATAGTGTAAGTGCTGTAGTGCGTGTTTACGCGCAGGTTTGATCCGGCGACGAATCTGGGCACGCCCTACGGTAAGAACGGCATCAAGTCGAAGATCATCCAGTATCTGGACTACGTTGCTAGAAGACAATACGCTTCCTTGTTCTGAACAAACCAATCGATTTAGGCTGACTGCGAGCGATACACGAGTCCGTTGTTCGCAAAGTTGTCGAGATCAGCGATCCAGCGCTCATGGCAGGACGGACAGAATCCCTTCTCCACATCATCACCTGTCGACTCCAGGGAGACAAGGGATCGGTAGGCGCACGATCTGTGAAGGGCAGTCCCACAATGGGGGCAGTGCAATCCCTATGTTGTGACTCTTGGGATTCAGCGAGTACGCCAACGACAGGATCCATACAAATGGGGCATTCCGTGATCTGAACCACGTTCACTAGCCAGTTCCCCAGTTCCGCTGCAAGACGAGGCCCCGCGATCACCGTTTCCTTCTCGCAGCACTTCTACACGATTATCCTCTTCCGTGGTGCGAACATAAGGAGCCAGCCACTTCTGAACGAAGAGTTGTCTCGCAATGGCATTTCGCTCCTTTGGCAGCGATTTGTATGTGTCTCTCGATCCAATAGGCTTCTTTTCATTTAAGAGATTCCGCAACGTATTAATCCCCACGTTGTCATCGTGACCGTCCATGCCCTCATACTCGTTTATTGCTTCCACCAGATAGCGTAGCACGCACAAGTGACTAACTGTGAGGAAGAACGAGTGAAGCTCACTCCTTGGAGAGCGAGCCCATGGACGAGATGAAATCGCTCGTCTATGCATGATTCCTTGCGTGTACGTGCACCGTGTTGACGTAGCAGTAGTAGGTACAGCCATCATCACATACACTCTCGCTAATCGAAAAGCCGATGTCTCGAAGCTTCTTGTTGATATCGCTCACGACGGCGCTCGCTCCGTAAGAGGCTACAGTGAATCGACTCAAACACCCCTCACTTTTGTACTGTGCATTTAACCGTGGAATGATTTCTCTCTCAAACTCCTTCTTCGGAACCACATTTCTCGCCTAGTTATGACAACGACTCCTCAGTCTGACTAGTAGTATCTGCAGCGCGGATCTGTGAATCACGTTATACGAAGACGATGTATCTTCAGCCATTGTTGCCTTCAATTTGAGTGTGAGGCGAGAATGGGATATTATGGCAATTCCGCATTTCAGTGCTTCTTTGGTGTGGAAATACCGCCTGAATTTGGAGTTCCGAGTCGATCCTGCATCCTATGTGTAGTGTATGTACATAGCATAACGAGCACATGTGGGTGATATGGAGGGAGTTGGAAGAGTTGATGGTGATTGTGGGGAGTAAGAGAGAAGGTGTATTCATGTGTGTGTAGTTGTAATGAGATAATAACGAATTCCATTTCCTTTTGACCGAATGGGTTGATGCGGTCAATTCACAAAGAGTGTTGGATTTACACGATCGTTTCCCATAGGATTTGGTGGAAACAATGAGGATTACACTTTCACGTCAATTAGCGGTGCAGCAGTCTTTCCCTCCTGTTCTTCGCGAATAGTTCTCACGAAAGCAATAATGGCAGCGACAATGGAAATGATAACAACCACCCCTCCGATAACAAGAACGAAGACAGGAACGCAGAATCCAGAGAGAGGACTCCATTCAACTACGCTCTTGTTTATCACGCAGCTTCTCTTCAGAGTGCCCACATAGCGTCCATACAGTCCACACTTCACTTCAACGCTCTGTCCGACAGGAGTCTGTGGAAACAGTCCATCCGCTTCACAGTAACTGTCCTTAATCACAATAACAATGGTGGCTTGACCAATTTCACCACTCGATGTCAGTCCCATTATCGTGAATTCCATCGACTGCATTGACTCCTTTGGAGTTCCAGATAACACACCAGTCTTCACATCAATCAAGATACCAACGGGAAGAGCAGGCGCGACAGTGAAGCCTGAATAGGATGGTGCTTTGGGATCTACGTCCTCCATCTTCACACCCTTGAAGAGAGTGAGATGAGAGGGATATGCGAAATCGCCATTCTCGATAGTGGTTGAGTCAGAGGGAGACACGGAGTCCTTAATCAGAATAACAATGGTAGCTTGACCAATTTCACCACTCGATTTCATTCCAGTTATCGTGTATTCCATCGACTGCATTGACTCCTTTGGAGTTCCAGATAACACACCAGTCTTCACATCAATCACGATACCAAGGGGGAGAGCAGGCGTAATTGTGAAGTGAGAGTAAGAAGGCGCTTTGGGATCCACATCCTCCATCTTCACATCCTTGAAGAGAGTGAGATGAGAGGGATATGCGAAGTCCTTAATCACAATAACAATGGTGGCTTGACCAATTTCACCACTCGATGTCAGTCCCATTATCGTGAATTCAGTCGATTCCATTGACTCCTTTGGAGTTCCAGATAACACACCAGTCTTCACATCAATCAAGATACCAACGGGAAGAGCAGGCGCGACAGTGAAGCCTGAATAGGATGGTGCTTTGGGATCTACGTCCTCCATCTTCACACCCTTGAAGAGAGTGAGATGAGAGGGATATGCGAAATCGCCATTCTCGATAGTGGTTGAGTCAGAGGGAGACACGGAGTCCTTAATCAGAATAACAATGGTAGCGTGACCAATTTCACCACTCGATTTCATTCCAGTTATCGTGTATTTGATTGGTAGTTTCGATTCTACTGGAGTTCCAGATAACACGCCAGTCTTCCCATCAATCACGATGCCAGTGGGAAGAGCTGGCGTGACAGTGAAGTGAGAATAGGAAGGCGCTTTGGGATCCACATCCTCCATCTTCACGCCCATGTAGAGGGTGATATGAGAGGGATATGCGAAGTCGCCATTCTCGATAATGGTTGAATCAGAGGGAGACACGGAGTCCTTAATCAGAATAATCATGACAGCGCGACCAATTTCACCACTCGATGTCAGTCCCATTATCGTGAATTCAGTCGATTCCATTGACTCCTTTGGAGTTCCAGATAACACACCAGTCTTCACATCAATCAAGATACCAACGGGAAGAGCAGGCGCGACAGTGAAGCCTGAATAGGATGGTGCTTTGGGATCTACGTCCTCCATCTTCACACCCTTGAAGAGAGTGAGATGAGAGGGATATGCGAAGTCGCCATTCTCGATAATGGTTGAATCAGAGGGAGACACGGAGTCCTTAATCAGAATAATCATGACAGCGCGACCAATTTCACCACTCGATGTCAGTCCCATTATCGTGAATTCAGTCGATTCCATTGACTCCTTTGGAGTTCCAGATAACACACCAGTCTTCACATCAATCACAATACCAGTGGGGAGAGCAGGCATGATTGTGAAGTGAGAGTAAGAAGGCGCTTTGGGATCCACATCCTCCATCTTCACATCCTTGAAGAGAGTGAGATGAGAGGGATATGCGAAGTCCTTAATCACAATAACAATGGTGGCTTGACCAATTTCACCACTCGATGTCAGTCCCATTATCGTGAATTCAGTCGATTCCATTGACTCCTTTGGAGTTCCAGATAACACACCAGTCTTCACATCAATCAAGATACCAACGGGAAGAGCAGGCGCGACAGTGAAGCCTGAATAGGATGGTGCTTTGGGATCTACATCTTCCATCTTCACGCCCTTGAAGAGAGTGAGATGAGAGGGATAGGCGAAATCGGAATCATCATCCTTCGGCGCAGAAAGACTCAGTACAACAGATACTATGCGTGATCAGGCTACACAGAACCCCACATAACACAGTAAGAACAAATGCACACTTCATTTAAAGAATAATATGGGTTTGCATTTCTTTCCTTGCATTTCGAGAATCGCGGTTCACTGACGGAAACAGGTCAGGAGATGAAGAATCCTTCGTTTGATTGGCTCTCGCAGATACTGTCACGTCCAAACTCGCTAGTCCCGAACTCGCTAGTGATGCTTCTCATTCCATTCACACTGTAACTCGCATTTACGAATTGTAATGAGTCGAAACGGATGGAATGTATCATTCTCCGGCTCATCCTGCCACAATCAGATTATCGCCGGATATGGAAACAAGACACGTTGCGTGTGTTCTCCTTTCGATACGAGACCTCTTCTCTTGTGTGAAACGCAAGAAGCAGTATCGGCCATCCGTATTGCGCTGGTACGCATTATTTATCGCACGGGCACATGGAAAGGACTGGAATACAGCCACTCCGCTCATTTCCCAGAATACAATTCATCCATTGTTCGTTATCTCAATTTGTGGATCCTGATTCAAGTGTACACAAAAGAAATGGATCACGGAGTGCTATTGGAGGAGGGTGAGAATGGAAGAGTTCATTTTATCTAGCTCCATATAAATTGGAAAGACAGAGGTATGAGCAGCACATTACTCCGCGTTCACTCCGTTCTATGGACACTATCCTGGAATCAGCCAACTGGTATCCTTTTCATCTGAAAGCATTCACCCAGATGCCAGCCGTTTCCAATAAGGATATCAGACTCTGCAATCCCTCCTTTTCCAATCATGTCTTCAGGCATGCTCGATCTTTCCGTCGTGCATTACTCAGATTACGCAGGGTAATAGCCACTACACGTTCAGAGTCTAGTCCTTCCACATCCAATCGATACTCAGAAAAGACATACGCTGAATATGCACAACAGTTCCTTTAGAAGAACAACTGTGGAATCCTCTCTGTCAAAACAATTCCTCACGATGATAGAGCGTACTCCCTTGCAAATTGCGTATAGAAACAAACAAACCACGCCTTAGAGAACAAGGGGACTCCCTTCTCGTCCTTCTTGCAGAGAAGACACTGCCATTTCTCCTCCGTTTGTACGCGGTTCCACTATTCATCACGCCCACAATACGTCCTCACCTCCTCCTCTCCCATATGCAGCATAATACAGTTCGAGCACACACAATGGCTGCAGAAGTCGCACAGCACGACGTTGCCTCCGTCGCCACAGCAGCAGCAGTCGCAGTCGTGATCATCCTCTTGCTGCCACTCGTTGGCGAGGTACTCCTCCAAGCACGACTTGCACAGGTACACGTGCTTCAATTTGGGGTGGTCCACCAGGTCCTTCCGGTCACCGCAGTGTGTGCAGAAGCGCCGCTTCTCCGACGTCACTCTGTAATCGTTCGCTTCGGAGTACAGTGTCTGCTTCGAGAGTAGCTCCTTCAGATGGGACAGATGGAAATGATCCGCCAATCGCACGAGGAGCTTCATGTTCTATAGCTAATCCCGGAATCCAGGTTCGAACTCCAGACACGGATTCGCCCACTTCCACGTCGGAGAACTCCTTGTGCTTCTCACTCTGACCAATCTTGTCAATAACGGTCTGCAGCACTTCGGCCGTTTGCGAGATGGAGGATGTGTGGTACAGTATATCTTCCTGCTCCATGAAAAACTCCCCGTACTCGGGATCGCTACAATGAAGACCCACGCTCAATCCCACTTTGACAGCTCGTCGAAGAATGCAACGATGCTGTTGTTCAGCGTCTCGAGGCAGAACGGAAGCAAACTGCCGTTGTACGCAATCGCCGTCTTTCTCTTGGGAGGGTTCGGTTTCTTTCGCTTTGCCGCATTCTTCTCGTCGGCGTGTTTGTCGCTGTCGCGCTTCTCCCTCTTCGGAGCAAGGAGCACATCGCCATACTCCTGTCTCACCTTTTCGATGTCCTTAACAATTTCGTCGTGCTTTTCGTTGGAAACGCAGTGCTTTCTACGCGTGAAATCCTCCACGATCGCAAACTTGTGGTTTTCCCAATCCATTATCTGGCACTCCTCGCTACAATACGTTCGCTTCAAGCAGCAGTCACAACTATGCCATCAGTTACCCAAACCCCATTTCAAACATAACAGTGGCTTTCCTCGCACACCGAGGGTTCTGACAAATCGGGCTGAGTCCCTCCATGCAATACGCACGATGTTTCTAACGAGTGGAAAAGAAGAAACAGATTAGTGGGTTACTGCCATTGTGCGCGCACTTGATTATTCTAATTGAGGTCGTTCCGTTTGTGAAGCGTTCGCTTCTCTTTCCTCTCCCTGGCTGAATCTCACTCGATAAGCGCAGAGTTCGCTTGAAACGGCTAATCGTAGTGCGTTCATGTCGTTTCTAACCCTTTTGTTGCTGTCATCCATGATGTCGACCATCGCTTTGGCAGAGCCTCTCTTTCATGGCACCCATTCCTAGTGTCCAAAGCATATCAAGAAGGGGATAACTGACCACACCCTCAGTTTTCCACTTACACTGTTGTGTACTGGTGGGATATGCGTTTATTCGACTTACAGAATGAATTGCTCTTTGTTCCATCCCTCTTCTTCCTTGTCCTAAGCGGTACCTTGTCATCCTCGCCTGATATTGGTTTACGCTCAAATCCTACATCTGCTATTGGAGATGAATGTAAGCAGCTCGCTTTCCCCGTGAATCCTAGTCTGTGGCTCGTATTCAACCTGTTATGCCAACGAGACCCATTGTATGCGTTTGTTACCCCATTTCATTCTTGTAGCGGTGGAAATCACCTATCAACTCTTCGATTATGAGAGATCCTCTTCTGCGTTCTTTATCACCAACGCCACCCTTTTCAACAACGACAACTGCATTCATATTTCTCCGGTCGCTACTCTTTCCTTCTGGAACGAGATTCTGAGCTACGATGTGCCTGTTGCATCGTATAGGAGGGCGTATGCGTATGGCATTGTCCACGAAGCATTCTCCCTTATCTCCTCCCCTTCCCTTGACACCCTATTCTCATTGTACTCGTTCTCTTCCTTATTCACACTAGAAATGTTTCAACCGATTTTTCGTCTGTGTTTGCGAACGCCACACTCTTTCTGACAGGGCGAAACGGAACCGCCTCGTTTGATCTTCGTGCTGTATTCGTTTCGTCATCATCCGTAGACTACGACACAATCCGCATTTCGCTTGACGGCAACGAGGAGCAGTCTTTTGAGTTGGCAGACTATCATTGTGCAATCAACATGGCGGTTTCATGTTCTAGTTTGTCACGTGGCTGCGATACAGAACGTCATCATTTTCGTCTTTGTGGTAATCGTCTTGGTCCTCATCCTGGGGTTCCTGTTCTACGCTCTTAGCTCTCAAATCGCTGTACTATATCGAAGGAGATTGAAGTCCCATGTGCTGAAGAGAAGAATCCGACCGAGGGTCATTTCTTCTCCAATCCCGCTGAGTGTGAATCCCTATTCTGTGTGACGCTGTTTGTTGAACACTCCTTGTGATAGTTGCTGGCGACCATTCACGAATACTCTTTGTCAATCACTCATGACAACACTCTTTGTCAATCATTCATGACAATACCCTCTGTCTACCACTCATGACAGCACTCACAGCAAGCCTTTCCCAAACAAACACACAAGGATTGCCTCTTTAGCGATGCCACCTCCTTCGTTACACACTCACACATCCAGATCTTGATCCCTTCGGCGATCTGCTCCACCGCCACCTCCGACAGCATGTGCAGCGTCACCAGCCAGCTCACCAGCCCCTCGACACAGTCAACGCCGTACACGAACGGCACGATCAACTTTATCGGCTTCTTCGACGGCTTGCCTACGGAGAAGAGATCGTCACACACCCCACTGTACTGCCGAATCACACTCAGCTTGATCACGTTCTGCTCGCTGGAGAGCCAGCTGACCACGAGCAGGTCCTTCAGCTCCTATTCCTCACTCTCTCCACTCTCCCTCACCTCGCTCGATGTCGCCGCCTTCGGCTGCGTGTCCAGCTGAAGCACCAACTACACCTCACTGACTCCACACAACCCCCACGCGCGGATACTCCTGCGAGGGCGACTCGGACAGCGCCTGCGACGACTCCAGCGAGCCCGCCTTCTTGATCCGGTTGAAGCTGGTCCGCGACGACGAGTCGTCATGCATCTACTCATAAGACAACGACGCCGCCACCACGGGAAGGAGGATGGGCGAGGCAAGCAACTCTTCTGCTGTGGGACGGCTTTCTGGATCCCCTATCAGCTGGAGGATGAGTCCCTTGATCGAGGGGTCGGAGACTTCTTTCAGTCCGTCGGGAGGCGATTCCTGGGAGTGAGCCGGGTGATGACGATCATTACCGAGAGGATCTTGGAGATCAGCTCCACCGTGCTTCCGCACTCACTGTACGGAGGTTTCCGCGTGATCAACTCCAGTAGACACATTCCGAAGGCGTACATGTCCGTCTTCTCGTTGTACACGTTTGTATTGATGATCTCGGGTGCCATGTATTCGAGTGTTCCTGTGATGGTCGAGTTCTTGTTTATGTGGGAGGCCAAACCCAGGTCGCCGATGCGAATTGTGGAGACCACTCCGTCAATGAAAAGGTTGGAACACTTGAGGTCTTTGTGAATGATCGGCGGGTTTTGCGAGTGCAAATAGGCAAGGCCCTTCAGAATCTGCACAGCCCACTTCTTTATCGCTTCCATCGACACATCCTTATTCTTTATATACCTACAGCATGAAACAACGCGAAGAGAACGGACTCCAGGATGGTTCCCGAAGGCATGCACTGCGTGATAATGACTATCCGGTTCTTCTCCTCGTCATACCACGAATCGAAGTAGTGGATGATATACTCGGAATCGACGGAGCGAAGCAGATCCACCTCATTCGTGAACTGCTTTATTTCGTCCGATGTCACCTCCTCGAGGGATATATCGCCCCATGCAACGTCTCTCCCCTCCACGGAATCAAACGCCAAGTACCTAACCGTCAAATAGCGAACTCCAAACGACTACACCTTCTTGAATGATCCCGTTCCGATGAGCGAATCGAACTAATACTCACAGGAGCGCAGAATCAACACCTTCTTGTACCTGCGATTTGGAGATTCTTCTATGATTGCCTGCGAATTGTTCATGAAGAACTCACAGATAACGACCTTCGGAGAAAGGGGTTGTGATGAAACAAACACCAGTACAGAAAGTAGTACTCCTCTAAACGGAACCCAATCCACATCTCGACGCCGTTCGTATCGACTTGCCTTGATGCAGCGTCCTGCTGACGACTACCACTCATCACTCACCGAAACCACTACGCTGTTGTTGGGGGCGAAAAGACATAACCGTCTGGACAGAGGGAAGACGCGTTTGCCACGTGGGACGAGACGGAGTGCAGCAGTGGAAGGAACAGCTGTGGGTTCGACACCACCGCTCCTTTGACGAAGAGATGGGGATTCTTCTCGTGCTGACAGAGCACTGCATGCGTTTCTCTGCACAGCGTGAGCGACCACGCCGTTCGATTCGGCTTCATCACCACGCAGTACTCCGCATAGGAGTCACGCAGCGAGGACACGTTGAGCGTGTAACTCCACGCCCAGACGTGGTCCTTCATCTGTACGGGGTCGATGTAGTCCGTGGCGAGCGTGTTGACGCCCACTCGGTACAGGTCCTGCGCGTTTCCGTTGTGGATGTTGACGGGCGACGGAATGGGGATGAAGTCCTTGCTCAGCGGTCCGTAACGAAGTTGGTTCGTCACGATGCGCGTGTAGAACAGATTCTCCGGGTCTTCCTTCCCCGCCTTCTTCTCCATGCCGCTGCGCATCTTGCCCGTCTTGTCGCAGAACACGCCAATATCGTACTCGGTCCATCTGTGATTAAGAAACAGGGCGTCGACACAACAAGGATATGAGCAAGTGGAGGGCGACGACGTGTAGTGGTAGATATCGCCGGCGCTCTGAAGGGAACGACGCGACACGAGTACAACGCGCTTGTTCTGTCGCACCTGTTCCACCAGACTGCCCGTGTCGTTTCTGCGGAGGAGATAGGTCCCGAGAGAGGACTCAAACGCCGAGGCGAGGGCGTCTTCCTGCTTCCAGCGAATCAGATTGCTGCTCACGTCGAGATACAGCACGATCAGCTCGTCGCGGTTGCGCGACTCCTCCAGCCACGCGCGTATCTCCTCCAGCACGTTCTCGATGCGCAGCTGGTCCTCTATCCACTCACAGGAGACGACACACACTACCCGACGGAATGCCGTTGAACGAGGGCATGCAGCCGATCGTTTCCGTGTCGTACCGGAAGCGGAAGAGCTGTAGCGCCTTCTCCATGAAGTGGAACAGGTAGTTGACGATGCCGACCGAGAACCCGCAGTGCGAGATGCGCAGGTGGTTGTGGAAGAAGTGGATGTCCAGCTCGATGTGGCGCACGCCCATGTTCAGCTGGTCCGTCAGCGAGTAGTACTGGGAGACCGTCCTCACCTCATTGAACTGCAGATAGGACGCGGACAGAATGATGGAGTAGTACTTGTCTTCCGCCCCGTAGCCGTACGTTGACGTGATCGCGGAGTTGTGCGTGCCCACCGACTGGTGATAGCAAAACCCGCGAAGGAGAGACAGCGACGATTGCGTTCGTGTGGCGAACTGGAGCCACGGATCCACCTGCACGGTTCCCGTTTCGCACACCTCGTTACAGAACTCCGTCCGAGTGCAGACCAACACGTGCGTGCAGTTCGTCTCGGGGTGAATGGCCGAGTTCACAACCCTACGGATGAACAGATCGCCGCAAATGAACAGGATTCGCAAAACAGCCTTGTAGAATTGCTCGTTCAGAGCAAGACCCGACAGAAACATGAGCTGTTGAAAGATGTTGCCCCGTTTCACGATCGGGATTCTCTGGACCGTCTGGACGGCGATGAGGAAGACCAGAAGGGCAGCGTTCTTCATTATCTTCCCTGCTGTCAATGGCGGCGAAGAACCGAGACAAAGCGGCAGCATAGCACTCTGTTCGGATTTGGATTCAGTCGGCTTCACAATTTCTTGGTTTGCGTCGAAGAGGCGACCGATTCACAGAAGGAGAATCCATCTCTGCGCTTTTCCCCACCACGAAGAGGAGAGTCGTTTTGCCTCAACATCCGCTTTGTTGAAAACGGGAATCGGAACCCCCCACTTCCCACCCCTTTGGTCATCACGTCGTTCTCTCCGCGGCATTGTTCCTTGTTGTTGCCTTCCGATTCGCGCCGTCCCAGCCATCGCTAATGGATTCATCATCTGGATGGATTCCTTCGCGCGTGTCATCGCCCCCACCACGCGTTTCTGTATCCGATTCTGCTTACCCCTAGTTCCTGGACGCGAATGTGTATTCCTACTCATCGTATGGGCGTGCTCTCGATTTGTAATCCTGTAGCCAAAAGGACCCGCTCTCGTATGGAGTCCACAGTCGATTGTACTCGCCAAACCCCACAGAACGGAGTATGATGTATCCCCCGTCTTCTTCAAAACTGCCCCCTCCCATCCATTCCTACTATAGCTCAAAACGTAGCGGAACGCATGAAAATACGAATTTCGATTATGGAACGTCGTTTGATTGCCGGTGAGTTCATTCGCTTCCTGTGAAGGATAGTCGCTATACATATTCAGACCACGTGGATTCGTATCACAGTGAGCCTGCTCAAACATCGACTTCCCTTTCTTCCTTTGACTCGCTCCAATTCACGCCTTCTTCAGGCATTCCACCGGAGGACGATCTCCCTTCCTTCCTTCATTACTCTTCTGGGTCGAGCGCGATCAGCGACTCAACCATCTACTATTCGGCTCCCAGCAGTGCGTGCTCCACTCCGACGCACTCTCGCCACTCCTTTTCGCATTTCTTCGACAGTGACAGTCGTCACAGCTCCCCGCACACTCCTCACCCGAGTCGTTCCCCACCCACTCCCCACCCGAATCGCTCCATCCAGAGCGAAATCACGGACAAGGCGAACGACCTGAAGGCGCAGGCAACAGCCAAGTACCAGGCGAAGGACTACGCAGCCGCCGCCAAGCTGTACACCTACGCTCTCAGCTACGTGCCCTCCGACTACGTATGCTTCAGTGCTTCCTTTATCGCCGCCTCACCCCCAGGCAATCGCGCCGCCTGTTACATCTCGCTCTCCAAGACGCAGAAGGCGCTCAAGGACGCTCTCAAGGTAATCGAGCTGAACCCGGGCTTTCCCCGCGGGTACACACGTGCCGGGAAGTGCTACTTCCTCCAGGGGGACGTGGCGAACGCGCGGAAGTGCTACGAGAAGGGAGCGGAGCTGGCGCGACAGCAGCCGGGCGAGCGGACGCGATACGACGAGTGCGTGTCGATGCTGAAGGAGGTGGGAATGGGAAGAGGGGGTCAGAAATAGGTCCGAATTGTGGAAACGCAGATGGCGAGCATCGATTCCTCCTTCGCGTCATCGGCGAGCGTGCTGAAAACAATACGGACACTTCTGTCGATAAAGGACCACTGTCCCAATTGGAGGGAGCTGTACATCCAGCTGGTGCTCTGCTACCTGCACGTGAACGACACCACCAGCGCGCGAATCGTCCTGAATCGCGTCACTCCCAATATCGACCCGTTTTTGTCATCCAACTCCTCCCTGTACCCGTTCGCCGTCTCCGCGTGGGACGCCGAGAAGCTGGATCTGTTCAACAACGACGTGAGTGGCGTGGACGTGGAGCTCGTCAGCCTGTGGGTGAAACTCCTCGTGATGGAGGGAAATGTGAGTCACTGCACGCGACTGATTCACCGCTGCGAGACGGAGCCGCGCTTCCGCGACGTCCGACGCTTCACGCTCCTCATCCAGCCCTTCCTCTTCCTCGACGCATGGAAGGTAGGTGCGAGGGCGCGACTGTGAGCGTAGACGACCTTCGACGAGGCGGTGCAGCGGTACCAGAGCAAGCAGTTCGGCGACTGCCTTGCGAGACTCGAGGACTGTCTGGAGATGCTTCGGAGCTTCGCTGTGAAGAACGGGTGCAACTCGGTGGTGGTGCTGCGCGAGGGCGGGCGGCGGTTCTGTCGGTGTCTGGAGAACGTGCTGTGCGACCGCCTGGCGATCGACTGCAAGACGATCAAGGCGAAGTGCCTTCTCTACAGCGAGCGGTTCAACGAGGTGATCAGTGAGTGTGCGTGGCGGCACTGACGTCCAGACACCTGCAACGACATCCTGTTGGTGAACGAGAAGGAGACGACGGCGATCAAGCAGCGCGGGAAGGCGTACTGCATGCTCCACATGTACGAGCAGGGACTGTCCGATTTCAGGCTGTTTTTGTCCATCAAGCCGGAGGACCGCGACCTTCTCTCGCTGTACAGCTATATGTCGAAGAAGGCGTAGTCGCGTTACGAGGGAGTGAGGCGTAGAGAGAAACAGAAAGCGGCGCGGAGCGAGAACACGACCTCGTCCTATTCGTTCTCTTCGGGGTTTCACGGAAGGAGTTACAGCGACATGAAGTCGGGTCAGACGGAGGCGAACACGTCGCCCTTCAAATCGAAGCGCAACCACAACTGCGCCTCCGAGTCGTACAGCTGTCCTCCGTCTCAGCCCGTCCACTCGCGCTTCCAGTCGACTCCATGTGTGGCGTGGCGAGTGGGGGTGATGCGTAGCGTACTATTCTGTTCTGGGCGTTTCGCGGCAGGCGTCGGACAGGGAGATTCGTCAGGCGTTTCACCAGCTCGCTCTTCTCTACCACCCCGATAAGAATCCAGGTGCGCAAGCACAGGTGCGTCTGTTGTGTGGGCGTGAGGTGTAGGAACAGTTTGTCAGGATCAAGGAAGCGTACGAAACGCTGATCGATCCCGTGCGAAGGAGGAAATATGACGTGAGCTATTAAAACTCATTTGCATTGTTTATTGACGCGAGAGATGGAACAAACAGCGCTAGGGATCGGGCATCGTCCTTTCCTGACTCGGCAATACGGATAGCTTGCTTGAATTGGTCTACTTATCAGAATCGTGCGCGTTGTTCCCACTTTTGGGAGGTGGTCGACAATCCATCGCATCACGGGCACGATGTACTTCCCGTTCTGTGCGAGAAAGTGGACGCGGAACCAGCCCTACGTCTCAAACCGGACTCTCGTGACAACCATGGAGAGTCTCACTTTCCATCCTTCCGCAAGGATGATCAGAATGATCGTCACCATATCGTAGACGAATAGCCCCATGTCGTAGTAGTAGGGGAATGACAAGATGTAGTCCTACACTGAAGGTGATGCAGATAGATTACGGCGTCGTTTATCATGGTATTTGCAAAAATGTCGAAGAGAAGGGCGAGACACAGGAGGGTCTCCAGACCGAGGGTGTAGATCGTGCTGTATCTACTCTATAGTGGCTGCACAGTGCGTACGTGCGCAGGAAAGCAAACAGGAAGTAGTGGGTTGTGAGGATGAGGCACATGCAGAGGTTCACTCTGTTGTACACTGCCGGTTTCATGTACTACCAGTCATAGGCCATCGGATTCCGTACAGCTCGGAAGGCGTCCATGATCCATTCCTTCATCGTCTGTCTTCGGGTTGTCTTATCCGTGTTCAGGGCGCTGTAGGTCACACTCTGCGAATAGAGCTTGTCCATCCTCAAATAGTGCTCCTCCTCCCATGATCCCAATTCTTCGCCCGGGATGGTGCCATGTATATCACAAACACGTTACGATGGAAGGTTACATACTAGATATACAGGGGATGGACACTATCTGGAGCGATCGCTCTCGCGCACAACGGACACTTCCACTCATAAAACGGTCTCTACTCGTCAGTCAAACAGCAAGCCACGCACGCGAAAGAGTCTCCTTATGCACCGTCTGCAGTACACATGACCACACGTGGTGCTGATAAGGTGAAGAGGGCGCTCGAGACAAATCGGACAGGTGTAGTCTTTTCTATACGTGACGAAGGCTCCCGGAGCGTACAGGGGATACTCGACGGGAGCGGTGTCTTCCTTGTCCCCCGAAATGTCCACGATCTCCTCATCCGAAGACTGAAGACAGTCGATTGGCGCGTCGCTGTCGTGCTCAGAGGAGTCGTCGCTTTCATCTTCATCTTCATCTTCGTCTTCGTCTTCGTCACTGGAATGCTCCTCACTATCATCGTGTTGAGGCGGATACAGGAATGGAAAACTGGGATTAGTCCAAAATTGAGAATCATCAAGCGCATCATCAGACAAGCCCAAATACCATTGAATCATATCCAAATAATCCATGACAGCCTGATTATCATCATACACCACATCCGAGATTTGTGAACCATCCTCAGAGTCGGAGATATGATCCTCATCATCGCCGTCAGATTCCTCCGGCAATCGCGATTGGACAGTTGAGGAATGCTCGTCTCTTCTCCCCCTTTGCACTCTGCCACTGTGATTCTCAGAGCGGGAATGCCCTGAAGACGGAACAGGTTGCGATTCTTCGATTACGGCACTATCGTCGTCATTCGATGACACCAGATCAATAATGTTGTCTTCTCCCCGATTTGCAGCCGTTGCAACTCCTTCTGTAGCTGGCTGGCGAGGAGCCGCTTCTCGACTTCGTTCCCTCATACGACTATCAGAAGCCTGTTGTTGCTCTCCCGCACGATCTTCCGTGACCTCACCCGGTGCCGCGCCCACCTTATTCGGCGGAGTGGCATTGTCTTGAGTTCTTTCGGACGAGGAGAGCGTTGAATCAGCCGTGCTATTCTCCTCTTGATTCTCCAAATCCATACTGAAGAAGAAGGGGACACACAGAGAAAGAATGATCTCGACTGATTGCGTTCCATCGAGCAAACGAGTGTATGCAACAAAACCAAGTGCAATAACACACCTAGAGTACAGAGCTTCTCAGCCTAATCCTCACCCCCTTCGTCAAAACGCACTTCTTCATCGTTACAGAATCCATATACGAAATGTCTTTCGTGAAAATGTCCGTGGAGTTCACTTTGTGAATGTGATCCCAAATGCGAACACACGCCGCCTGCACCACCTTCGACTTTGCATACAGGCCTCGCAACAGCAAAGACACGTCACTCTACACGTGAACACCTTCACATTCCTCGACATCGCACTCTGACAACGCAATCACCAAGTGAATGGCATTCGCAAAGTCCCGCGTCAAGTACTCCATCTCCTCGTACTGCCTCTCCAGCTCTACCCCTCAAACAACCTGCCTTCTCCCACCCTCCATCGGAATGCTCTCCGCCCACTTCCACTCCATCACCGTGTCGTAAATCGACTGCACTGACGCGCTCGCGAAGCGCACATTGGGGTGGAGAGTCGTGTTCTTCCCTCCCTGATTCCGCCGTGCCGCTATTGTCGCGTTGATGCATGCCGTGATCTGAGGTATCAGAGGCGACTCGCGGAGGAGCTGAATGCGCTTCGCCAGCAACTCCTCCTTCTTCTTCAAGCAGGGATACGCTTCCGACTTCACCGCCATGAGCAGGATCATCTATGGGATGAGGAAGGGGGATCCCACAAACTCGGATGTACGCCTGGATCTTCAGGAAGAGCGCGTACTGGCTGTTCGCGGCGGCAAAGGAGTCCTTCCACTATCCCTCACTCCACTCCACCGCTCTCACTCGCTGCGCGTTCACACGGTCGTTCCTCACGATCTCCTTCGTGTAGCAGAAGTCTCCCTAGTCGTTGTTCGCGTCCACAGCCACTACGGCAAACTGCTCGTTCATATAGGTCTTGTGGGCATCGAGGTCGACGAACACGTCGTACAACGACTGAAACCGCACCGCGCTCGTGTCCATCACGCCGCAGACGAACCAGGTGGCGGCGCACGTCTGCTGGAGGGCCACCAGCGACCGCGGGGTGATCACTGGGACGACGTGACGGAAGACGGAGGGAAGGAACGGGGAGAAGAGCTGTCCGAGCGCGATGACGACTTCCTGGATCTACGATGAAGCGAGAACGATAGGCGCACTTCCTCGAAGCCCAGCTGCGAGGACGCGATGACGACGCGCTTGGCTGCGATGACGGCGTCTATGGCGTGAGACGAGGAGGGAGCGAGAACCAATAAGGACGAAGAGGAAGTCGTCCAGCGAGAGCAGCAGCGTGGAGAGAGACGTGTGATACGGGAACAGCGGCGTGGTGGAGGTGACGAGCTGCGAGTAGTCGAGAGCGATGCGTTGGGTGGCGGACCAGGGACAGCTCACCACCCTCTGGTGAGCCTTCTCTCGTGAGCGAGGGTCCTGCGAGGCGAGCGACTCCTGCGGGAACGCGAAGTACAGCTGGAACAGCGAGTGTTGGAGACTGACGAGCGGCGTGAAGGAGACGGGCAGGTCGGCGGAGTTGAGGCACAGATACAACCTAGTCGTGAGCAGAGAGAGGAGGACGGACTGCTTCGCCACGGAGGAGTCCATCACGCGGATGATGCGGAGGAGGAAGAGGTCGAGGGAGGAGAAGGCGATCACGGAGGGGGAGACGACGCCGATCACGATCTGAGAGGGGTTCTAAGAGGGAGGAAGAGGCGGTGAGTCTACGGATTGGATGACCATCGAGGTGACGTAGAGGAGAGACGATGTAGCGGGGACGATTCCGCTGATGCTCTCGCGCTGAATCGGGCGAAGCGAGGTGCACTGAGACATGAAGGTGTGCATGAGTTGCTCGCTCCAGAAGGAGAGGCAGAGCGTGTCGCTACACGTGATGGGAAGTGGAGAACGGGAACTCCGGAGAATAGGCGATGGAACACGTTTTTGTCGCGTCGTTGAAGGACCACTCGCAACTGTCTTCCAGTCGAATCTCCCACTTCACGATGGACCTCTTCGCGGGGTCTAGGTTTCAATATCCGCCTGTTTGGGTACCAGTGTGGAGGATGGAGAAAAACCGTTGTGAATTGCGAATGCTGCACTGGATCGGCACAAACGCGTTGTTCGACTACAGCTTAGAACGATGAAGAAGGGCATACGACTTGGACGGCATGACTCTCCTTGGCATTTCGGGTCGAAACCACGGCGTCTACAACACTGGTTGACACTTGTGCATTTGATTTTGCCACGCGCGCTCCCTTTCCGATGAAAAACCGCAGACACTACACTTCACAACGAAAATCAGCAACACACAGCAATATCATTTCCCGTATATCCTGAATCGAGAAGCGTTTCCAGAGAAGGGGAGTAGGATGTCAATGCCTGTCTGGGATAGATGGATGTGACCTTGTATCCCACTCCCGGTTGGTTCTTTGCGACGAATACGCTATCGGCAAACTGCATAACGGTCTTGTTCGTCACCCCGCTCTTTTTGGAAAGACGGAGAAAGAGCCGATTTCGGTTCGACCGGAGATTCCGTATTTCTTCCTACCAAGACGAGTTCGAGCAAAATGGAGGTAGGGATTTGCAGTGACCTCGTGAGACGAAAGGATCTGGACATATTGGGATTTCATTTTGCCGAAAACGGAATCAACGATTGCTACATACGCGAAATACTGGAACGGTTGGAGTGCACGCTCGGTGTAGAGGAGGAGGTATCGATTCGTTTTGCTTTGCGTGATCCCTCTAGACAGTGTGCTGCGAAACATCGGCAGTTTTGGAAGAATTGTCGTCCGTTGCGCAGAACACGAAGAGGGAGCTATGGTACGAGTGGCTCCCGAAGTACATGTGCGATAACGCCCTGGAAGTGCTGACGAACGACGACTCCCTCGTTGCAACCATCCTGAGCGACAGTTTTATTGCGAAAGTGTACTCTGTTTGGACATCGTGTGATTGTAGCGTCACGGAGAACTGGAAGCCGGAGTCGCTCCGCCACTCCCTTCTGAGCTTGTCGAAGGCGAGACTCCACCCCAACGATTCGCCAATTCTGTTCTACATCCTGTTTGTCATCGTCGCAAATCTGCAGAGTCTTCGCGACTCCTTCTTCTACGCCGGTAATCACTAGCTATTCTCGTCAGCAATAGAGCAGAAGCCCGCATTCCTCTTCAACACCCTTCTCCAGTCCGGCGTGTTTCCCGCGTCGCACCCGCTTCACCAGATCCTGACCAAGCTGGCGCGCATCGACGAGGACAACGCGGAGCGCTGGAAGCAGGAGTTCACCTTCGACTGGGACCTGTACCTGGCGAACCTCCTCGTCAAGATCACTTCGTCGTTGCTCGCTCCCGCTCTCATCGCTAGTCTTTCCATATACCACAGCCAGAAGGCGTCGCCAACGCCATACATCGGACTGCACACCTCGCCCATCGTTCTCCAGTTCCAGTTCTACTCCATCGTGGCTGTAGCTGCGCTGCCCTTCTCTCACCGCTAGCTCGTGCGCCAGCAGGACAAGGTGGAGAAGTCGCCGTACAACCTCCTCTATCTCTACTGCTTCCTCACGCTGCTGGCGCTGAATCTGCCGCACTTCAGCTCCCTCGAAGTGTCGTCGCTCGACCTGAAACGCTTCCTCCAGGGAAAGGTGGCGGCGCGCTCCTCCCTTCACGTATAGAGGCTGGGCAACATGACATTTCTCGACCGCATGCTGTCGCTGGTGACGTACTTGCTCTACGGCATGAGTCACGACGGATTCTACCCCTCGAAGGCCATCACGGGCGAGTCCAAGCTCACGGCGCAGCTGCGATGTGCCTGCCTGCAGGTGTGGGAGGTCTCCTTCGCGCAGTTCTTCAAAGCCAACACCATCTACGACACGCTGCGCATTCTCGTCGAGTTGGAGGACGAGTTCTTGGCGAAGAACCGCTACGCCTTCTGGCTGAACGCCTTCATCAACCGCATCTGTCGCTACACCTCCACGCACCTCCACCAGTTCCTCCAGTACGACGTCAGGGACGTGCTGCAGCGGCGGAAGGGAGCGGACAGCCAGTCGTCGACGCCCGTGGAGGAGGACAAGCCGGAGCGGTACAGCTATGCGCGCAAGGGTCGCGACGGGCGGGCGAACTACGTGAGGGTTGTTGGAGGGACTGATTAGCAGATGCAGCGCGTGTTGCTGAGAGTCGTGGAGCTGCTGGTTCGCAACGCGAACAGGGTGTTTCGGGAGAACGCCTTCGAGACGGACAGAGAGCGCGAGGTTCGCTTTTCCATCCAGAGCCAGCTCAGTCTGAAGTGCAACGAGTCGGAGTGCGGCGACGCGTACCACTACTGCGCCGAGTGCGACCTGTTCAAGAAGCAGGTCATTCTTCAAGTCTACGTCGCGTCCTCGCCTCGCTCTCACCCGTAGCGTCTCGCCCTCCACCTCTATTCGCAGTACATGTACGCCATCGAACGACCCGCCGTGCCTCTCTCCGTCGACCTCCCGCACTCCTCCTTCAGCAGTCTCTCTCTCACAGCCTCCGCCTCCGTTCTCACGTCCTCTCTCCCAATCACGCAGGTGTTCGCAGCCCCTGTTGCCTTCCTTCTCTCTTCTCATCCACAGCCTCTCACCCCGTCGCACTCCATCGTCCACTACACGCTGCAGTTTCAAAACATGGAGAACGCTTCCGTCTCGATCGGCATCTCGTCCGCACGCCGCGCGCTGCCCTTCTTCGGCTGCGACGCCTGCTCGTACGGCATGAATTGTGCATCCAATCAACTCTTCCACAACTCGCTGCCCATGCCCGTCCCCTTTTCCACGGGCTGCGTCTGCCACGTTCCAAAGCAGCACTCCTTCCTTCTCCACGCGTTTGTCGACACGATTTCCGGGTTCTTCTGGGTCGTGAACGAGCGCGAGGAGATCGTGACGTATCCGTGCGAGTTCGCTCTCTCCCAACCCGTCTTCTTCGGGTTCGTGATCCACCAGGCAGAGCCACAGTGCGTCCAGATCGAGCTTCGGCAGGTGTTCGACCCTGTTCTCAGTCAGCACACCGCCTTCAGCTATCTCTCGACGATGAACACCCGGCTTCTCCAAGGCGTACAGGAGGAATGCTCCTTCTTCTCCGCGCAGCTTCAGACTCCTCACGGGGAGAACCAAATCCGGTTTTACGCGAAGCAGATGTCGTATCTTGTGCAGTACTACACCGTTTTGTTCCTCTCCCAGCTGCGCTTCACGTGTCCTTTTCCTGCCGCTCTTGTGGACGCGCTGCAAGAGGATCTGGTTCTTCGAGAGAGGGTGCGACAGTCGTTCTCCGCCCTGTTCGTGGAGACGGGTGAGAGAAGGGAGGTGTGATCACCAATAGAGCGTTATTCTGGTGCGCACGTCTTTTCTCTTCACATCACTCCTTGTCACGTGGAGGGAGATTCGGTGTGGAGTGGCTCCGAGTTGGCTGAGAGCGATTTCGTGAGAGCCACTTCCATCGCCATTTCCTTTGTCACGCCCCCACACGTACACACGGACAACGGAATCGAAGTGAGATCTCCTTCGTGGGATGACCGTTAGTTCCGAGGAGCGGTGCATCACGGCGTGCTGGTGTTCACCTCCTCCCTTCTCACTCTCCTCCTCGCCCAGGGCGAGCACCACCTTTCGGGTGTGGTTATGAACAACGCGACGATGCGGTGTGAAGGACTCGTCGACTGTGTGGAGAGAAACGCCACGTCGCGCGGTCTGCAAGGGTTCCGCTCGCCTTCTCTCTTTTCGGATGTGTTGCGTGGCGTGATGGAGCGCTGGCTGCGGATCGGGCGAGAAGGGATCAAGAACGACGAAGAGCCGTCCGCGCTGCTCAGGAACGGACTGAAACGGGACGAGCGACAGCGTCTTCTCTCCGGGAGTGTAGTGGACGTGCTGTGGCAGGAAGCCGAAGAGACTGGACAACCTGTTCTCTCTTCGTTGGATGCTGCTCTGTGCAGCGAGGAACAGTCACTGTCCGTGCTCTCCAGGGAAGAAGTCGTTGCGTTCATCCTCGATAAGGAGAGCTCTCTCGACAACGCCGTCTTCGCTTCCATGAAACGCCCGCCGCTGTTATCCTTGTCCAATCCACAGCACGCGCTTATCACCACCGTGTTCCGCTCGCTACTTCTCCTCCTCAGCTATCACAGCAACACCTATTCGGTCCTGACGACTCTTCCGTCGCCCCAGCTCCAAACGCTCTACAAGAAGACGGCGCTTCTCCTCAACCTTCTGAACGCGCAGAGACAGCAGCGCAAACAGACTTGGGATTCCGTCGTGCTCTTCGCGAGCAGTCTGGTGCAGTGCGTGTACTCCGTGTTGCCCGCAGCGTTATCCGTGGAGGAGTGTTACGAAGTGGTCGTGTCTGCGTGGGTTGAGGTTTAGGCTCTTCGGAAGGCGATTGTGAGCGAGACGTGTGTTGGTGAGCAACTCGCCCAGTTGCGAGTGAAGGAGGCGAAGTGGCTCTTGTTCCTTCACTCCACCTGTCTCCTCTACACACACGGCTACACGCCTCTTCCTTCACACGCCTCCCTCGTCCTCTCCGACTCCATCTTCTTGCGTGTGTACTGCTCCTTTGTCCGCAACGACCTCTCTTGCTCTGACATCGCTGCTGAAGCCAGCTATGTCGTTTCTCCCTCCTCTGTTGAGGGACTGGCTTGTTCTCTGCAGGACTGGTTGTCTCACAGTTCTCTGCAGAACTCACTGTCTCACCATTCTCAACGGGACTCGCTCTCCCATTCTCCTTTCACTGAGTTCAACTTCATGCCAGCTCACAACCTCCTCCAACCACTCGGAGTGGTTCGCCGCTTGCTGCGCGTGGTTCCATCCCTATCCATGACCACTGAACGCTCTTCGCATCTCGTCACATCCCTCCTCAACACGCTCTTCTCCTACCTTTCCTTCCTCCTCTCGACCCTGCCCCTTCCACCGTCTCTTCTCTCTCTTCTCGTCATCGCCTTCACCGACGCTCTGCTCACCCTTCCCTCCTTCCACCTCACTCGTGAACAGTATCGCCTTCTCCTCTGCGTGCTGCGCGTAAACCCTACCACGGCGAGGCGCGTGTTTGGAGTCCTCGCTGTCATCGTGGTGAACGACCCGTCTTCCTTGGAGTACTGCATTGACGAGGCTGTAACGCGTAGTGAGGAGGACATCGAGGCGTTCTTCGCGTCAGTGTGCCCAGAGTGCGTGCAAGCGCCGTCCCAAGAGGAGATGGACATGGAGCAACTGAAGGAGTGGATCGCGGACTGCGAGAGCGAAGAGGAGTTGGTCAGGAGAATGATGTGGGTGTTCGGCTGATCGCCTGACTTCTAGATCACATCGCGTTGACACGGCAAAAGAAGTCTCGTTTTCTGACCTCGTGTTGTTGATGCTTCGCAACCCCTACTACAACAACACAGTGAACGCGCAACTGCTCTCCTTCCTTCAGTCTCCGGCGACTCACTCGCTTGGCGTTCTGACGGTGACTCCTTCTTCGATTCTTCCTTCTCGCTTCGCGTTCTCTCCCCAGTACTGGAACCGTCTTCTCGACGTGTGTCAGGAGAACCCGTCGGTTCGCGACTCTGTGTTGAGGATGATTCGCGACTTCTTGAAGTGGGAGCCGAACAGAGCGGCGCTGTCTTCCTTCTATACCGAAGACGCGACGCAAAACCGACAGCACGTGCTTCGCTTCGTGAAGTGGCTGGTCCAGCGCTGCTCGGTGACCACCGTGCTTGAGTGCGAAGAAGTGCTGTGTCTGCGTCACGCGGGCGACAGTGGTGTGACGCAAAGAGACGACGGGTGGTTCGTGGCTGCATGCGAGGACACGCTCGTTCTCGACGGAGTGTTCATAACCGCTGGAATGTGGTACTATGAGGTGGAGTGGAAAGGCGCGTGTCGTGTGGGCATCATGAACGGCGAGAACGACGAGGATGTGCTGATTGCCAGCATGGAGGAAGAGACGGGTCGAATGGGGTGCTTGATTGACATGGATCATTGTACAGTGACGTATCGAAGCAACGACAAGGAGGTGGAGGAGCAAAAGTTCGGCAAGGTGGCGTGCGTTCTTCCTGTGATTGAAATGAGCGCGCATTGTGAAGTGCGCGTCGTTTCAAGAGAGTGGGAGTGGAATCCTGGAGAGGGCGTGTGCTGTCTCGAAGACGGGTGCGAGAAGGAGCAGCGATGGCACATACGGAAGGAGGAGAAGGAGAGCGAGGAGGTTCGCTTGATGCGAAACGTGGTTGCAGAATTGTGGGATGTGTGGGACATGCGGAGTGCGTTGGAGAAGGAGGAAGAGGAGGCGCTCGAGTGCATCGTGGTTCGTGAAGGAAGAGTGAGCGAGTTGCTGCGCAAGAGCGATGACCGTGTGATCACGTCGCTAATGAAGGAAGACGTGCTGCTCGATGAAGATGCCCTCGCGCTGTTGATGCAAATTGCAGACAGTGCTGAGTCGTCTCTTCTGCTCCAGTACATTGATTATCTGGTCACGCACTCTCACGAGAGCTACCGCATGAACGGGTTGCGACTGCTGATTCACTGCTTGGAGCGGCGCTGTGTCTTCTCGCTGAAGAGAATTCAGCGCAGAGCGAGGTTCCTCCTGAACGCGGCGCGCACGCGGTCTCTCACCAAGGAAGAAACGGTACGCTTGCTCCGCTCGATTCACACCTAGCTCGTGCTTCACTGCAGCGCTCTGGCGGAACGCGAACCCGCGTCTGTCTTCTCAGCGCTGCCTTGGACCCGTCCCTCGCTCGGTTATTCCTTCTCCTCCCATGTCGATTCCGTCTTCCTCGTTGTTCACGTCGCGGTAGTTCTCTTCTCCTTCACTCACACGCAGACCTCGTCGTTTGACGCGATGAACACGGAAGCGCTTCTCACCATTCCGTCTTCGTTCCCGCCGCACTGCCACACCACGCTCTGCTTCGCCTCGTCCGCCGTTTTCCTTGTTGCCTTGACGCTCCACGCTGTGGACGCACCCAAGTGCGACGTGGAAGGCAACGACGCACCCAGGTTCACTCCAGAAGGGAGTACTGGCGCTCTCAAGTTCACCGTGGAAGGGAAGGTGCTCCGTCCACTCTCTCTCTCGCTCCACCACACTCTCTTCTTCGACGGGTTCCGCGGCACGCTGCAACAGAGGGAGGACGGAAGCGTAACGTGCTCGTTCAGAACACGGAGCGATAGCTGCTCCTCTGCCTTCGAGATGAGAGGCTGTCGCGTCCAGGAGGCGTTCGCAGCGCGCGTTCGCTCCAACAACGAAGACTACCCGTTCGTCATCGCGAACGAGGAGGCGAAGTGCGTCGATCTCTCGGTCCTTCCGCGACTGGGGTGCTTCGCCTTCGACGTGTCGTGTCTGACCGTGAATCTGTCGCCGTTCACGTTCCACCTCCAGTCCACCGAACACTCCTGCGCGTACGACTCCATCAAGGGAGTGAAGGTCGATGACCACCCTTCGGTTCTCTACGGCGACGCCTGCACGGAGAACGATACGCTTTCCTTCTTCCTCGACGCGCCGCGCGACTCCTTCCACGCGTTCCTCGAGGGCACTCGCATCGGCTACACGTACCTCGAGGACTTCGGCACGCCGGCGTGGAAGGAACAGCGTATGCCGCTTCACAACACACTCACGCACGTGGACCTTCAGATCAACCCCTACAATCGCATCGCGTTCGACCCGAACGTTCTCCTCGTCCCGGAGATGAGTCACGAGGAGTGGATGCTTCGTGCCGGCGCGCTGCTTACAGCGAGCGTGTCGCTGCAAGCGTCTTACGAGTACTACTGCACGTGGATGCGGTCCTGTTTCGTGCTGTGTCTGTCTCGTGCAACCAATCATTTCGTCTTCATCGACACCGACCCCGTTCGTCTTCGCGCGCGCTTCCCCGGACTGTCCGTCGGCCAGACGGTCCACCACCCCTCCACGAACGCGGCGTGCACGATCGTGGGCCAGAGCGGGGGCTATTTGTGGTACTCCGAGTGCGCGGACAACCCGTTCGAGAGCGGACGAGAGGAGTATTCGATGGTGTGGCGGATGAGCGAGTACTGGGTGAGGAAGGAGCAGAAGCGAGCGACGGAGAAGGAGGAAACGAGCGTGGAGGCGCCGTCTCCGCTGTCCTTCGAGGCATTTTGCGAGGTGATGGAGAAGGCGCGCGCTCTCGCAGCCGTTGCCTCCTGCATCGACTCCAAGTGCCGAGAGCTGGGGCTGTGGGCGTGGAATCTGTCGCCGTCCGTGCTATCCAGAGTGTGTCCCGCGCAGTGCGCCGAGTCGGAGTGGCTCGTGCAGTGCGCAGCGGTCCTCTTCCAGAACCTCCTCTGCCTCCAGATCCTCCCATATCTTCTACATTCCTCCGTCGCCGCGCCTCTCCTGTCCTCGACGGTTCAGCTGCTCTCGCGTGACCTCGTCCTCCGGACACAGCGCGCCGTCGAGCCCTCGGTGGACCTCCAGCACCTCCCCAGAGCCATCAAGTCACACACCTTCAACCGCCTGGCGGCGCGCCGCGAGCGCCTCCTCTCCCTCCCACTGCAGGAGCGCTTTGCCGCGTCGGTGACGCACCACCTGATCGCCGTGTTGATGTCCATGAACGAGGAGGAGCTTCGCACAGCCTTCATCCAGCACTCCCACGGGGGGCAGAAGCGCGTGTTCCACGTGGTCTTCGCTGGCGAAGGAGGCGTGGATAACGGAGGCCTGTACCGCGAGGTGTTCCGAACGTGCATGCAGGAGCTGCACGACGTGGAGATGCTGAACGTGCTGCGCGCCACGCCGAACCATGAAATTGTTGGGGATGTTGGGGGAAAGGAGGACTTCGTGTTTGACGAGGGCTGCACTTTCGACGCCAAGGTGTACGAGGGAATCGGCCGGATTATTGGAATCGCCATCGTGTCGGGGTTCCAGTTGGATCTCTTCCTCTCTCCGGTTCTGTGGAAGCTGATCGTGGGAGAGCGCGTTGGGTGGAAGGACCTGGAGATGGTGAATAAGGGGCTATATGACCAGTGCTGTACCCTACTCAGCACAACCGTGATTCTTCGCTGTGCGTTTCATGTGTAGGAAGAGGGGTTCGAGGCGCTGTTTTGGTCTTACGAGGGCATGGGCGGAGAGCTGGTCACGTCAGCGTCGCACCCTCCTTACCGTCGCGTGGAGTTCGCGGAGCGTCGCGCGTACTGCGACTGGGTGGTGGAGAGCTACTTCGAGAGGCAGAAAGAGAAGGCAAGATTGGTGAGTGCCGGGATTGCGGCGGTGTTCGACGGCGTGGACTGTCGCTTCATGAGCGGAAGAGAGCTGATGAGTTTGGTGGTGGGCGTTGGCGAGGTGCACATCGAGGAGTTGCGGTCCATCACGAAATACGACGGGTTTTCGGCGGACGACGAGGTGATCGTGTGGTTCTGGGAGGTGTTGGAGGAGATGAACAGCGGACAGCGAATCGCGTTCTTGCAGTTCGCGACGGCGCGCTCGCGACTGCCCATCTTCAGCCATCAATCGCCATTAACCGTGGGAGTCGAGAATGGCTGTGACGTGTAGTTCAAAATCATGCGACTGGTGGGGAAGAACAGCAGCGACTCGTACTTCCCGATCGCGCACACCTGCTTCAACGGATTGGAGCTGCCGCGGTACTCGTCGAAGAGGATTCTGAAGGACCGCATTTTGTACGCCATCGAGAACACGACGTCGATTGACGGAGACACGGTACAGCACGGTGAAATTGAGTGGGACTAACCCATTGTTCATATTGTTTGTTCCAGAGGACTCGGATGAGCGCAAGCAACGTGCTGAACGTCGGTTTTGATGTGGTGCAGTTGGAACGGGATAATGCGTAGGACTTTGCTCCATTGTTCGCGAACTGGGTAAGCACGATTCTGGATATCAAGCTCTCCAGCAATCTATCGTTGGAACTGCAGGATGGCAATGTTTGTCGTACGGACAGCGTGCTTATCGAACTAGATACTCCTTCAACTCCTGGACAAGCTGTGTCCGTTTTTGGCGCTGATCGATGTTGAGGACAAGGGTACAAATCGGTATGGGTCTCTTACTCTCAGAGCGGAAGCGCACCGATATCTTCAACTACCAACTGATCGAACTCGGGTACAAACGGCTTGGCATCAACGAGAAGTACTATATACAGAAGTACTACTTCGTGAATGGGAATGTGCTCCACTGTGGCTGCGATGCGTGATTTGTAGATGAGTCCTGCAATCACGTCGTTAACGGTGCTCATTGACCGACTCATGCACATACTGAGCGAGAACACGCTTCAATTGCCCCCTTCCTTCCAAAGTCTCAGTATTGTTTCAGTCTTTGTGTTAGTGACTAGTTGTGACAACGATGAAGTCTATTCATTCACTGGAGGCCGAATCCATTCTTCCAAGGTTGTTAGAGAAGAACAAGTCGGTGGAATCCAACTTCAAGCCCTCGAGCTCGTTTCTGCCTCCCCAAATGCCTGCACGGAGTACTGAGGAGAATGACAGCGACTCGCTCGTTCCGAGTGAGAATCACGAGTCATCGTACGAGGATACGAAGTCGGCTCTCAACGACAAGCTGATGGCGCTGCTTTTGTGTCGCTTGTACGGCGATTCTCTTCTCGAGTCCGAGGGCGATCACAAGGGTGAAAATGGAAACGACCTGCTCGACCCTGCATCTAGACAGCAGTTTTTGGACTTGTACGACCTCCTGAAGAACCAATTGCCCGATGACCTGCTGTACAGCTCGTTACAGAATTATCTGTTTGACGAGGAAGAGCTGAATGACGAGGAGTCGTGGAACGGGGAGAATACGGAGGATGACGTCTCTTCCACGGAATCAGTGCCGTTTCAAGGGGAGAATGTGAGTCTTCCTACAACACATGCAAATGAGCTGTTCGATATCGGGGACAGTGATTTGGTGTCATTGTTCAAGAAGATTCACGAAATGCCGAAGCACGAAGAGGATCCCACCGCTGAGAAGAATGGTGTGGATGAGAATGATACTACAACTCCTGTTGGCAAAGAGAGCAGTAACCGAAGGAAGATTGAGGGTGAGCGGGAGAGAGGGTGCGTGATGCGTAGAGGTGAAGGCAATGCTACAGCTGATGCAGGAAGGCAAAGAAATGAATCAAAGAGAATCGAAGTTGTAGTCCCTTGTCTTGTTTGTGATAAACATGTATATCCCTTCGGAGTGCGAAGTCCTTCAGCGCATCTCATTCATTTGGTTTCATGGCCCTGAGTATCAACCGCAACTAGTTGTCATTCTTGTCAAGTGTGAGTCCTAGCGATTACCTATACAAAATCGTGCTCATCGGAGACTCCGGTGTTGGGAAATCGAGTTTGTTGCTTCGCTTCGCAGTACGGTTTGAGCATGGGTTGTCACCTAGGATGGCGCGTTCACGGACAGCTTTATCAGCACGATTGGAGTCGATTTCGTAATCAAAAGGCCGACTTCTCAACCCTAGCGTTTCCGATCCGTAGAAGTGCTGGACAAGACTGTCAAGCTGCAGATCGTTTTGCGCCGTTCCATTCCCTCATCCACAGTGGGACACAGCCGGACAGGAACGGTTCAGGACAATCACGAGTGCGTATTACCGGGGCGCGGATGCGGTGTTCATTGTGTACGACGTCACAGACAAAGTGGATTCGTGGAGTTCACGTGAGGAGTAGGATTCGTTCAACTGTCTGGACGAGTGGCTGCAGGAAGTGCGGAAATACACGGACAACCAAGTGGAATTGTGTATCATTGGAAACAAGAGTGACATGATCGACAAGAAGGAAGTCTCGGCTACGGCGGGAATAGCAAGTCTACCGAGTCTAGATGACGTGTAGGACTATGCAAATGCGATCGGCGCCTCATTCATCGAAACGTCGGCGAAAAACGCATCGAATGTGGACCAAGTGTTCCTTGATATGGCTGAAACGCTAGTGAAACGAGAGTGAGTGTTCATTCATTCCATGAAGGATAGACAGAGGAAGCGCGAGCTGGAGCAACAGAAGGAGGAGGCACCGCAGAGCAAGATTGCAATCCGGTTCAAAACAAAGATGCAGGAATTCAAGAAGGAAGTGGGCTGCTGTTCCTAGTTCTTTTGTTTGTTCCTGAGAGCGGGCGGCGGAGTGCGCATCCAGAATGAGTGAAAGGGAAGGAGAACGAACTCTACGTAACAATGATGCGTGTACAGTGATTGTGCTCCCATTCCGTGGTAATCAAGGGAATACAATACTACTCCATTCGTATCTTTGGAATCCGGGGCACTCGACTGCGGAATCGATGTCTGTAATGACCACTCTTTTGGAAGTGAGTCCTAGTTTCAGGACAATCAGTATCAAGCCTCTCTTGATACACCTGATGAAATCAATTTGAAGTACACCATCATAAAGGAGCTGGGCAAAGGTGCTTACGGAACCGTGTATTTGGCCGAAGAGAGAAGGACGGGTGAACAGTGCGCTTCAATTGGAATAGTGAGTCGTAGATGTGCGATAAAGCGGATAGACGACGTTTTCAGAACCAAGGTGGACGCGAAACGGACGCTGCGCGAAATCACCATTCTCAGGCAATGTCACCACCCGAATATTGCCAAGTTGAAGTAGTTTGAATTCCGTGTTGATTTCCGCTAGACACGTCTTCCTTCCCCGCGATGAGGAGACCTTCACACAATTGTGGATGGTGCAGGTAGTTTCCGCCCTCTGCCTTCATGGATAGGAGTACGGGGGCTGGGATCTGTCCAAGGTGCTGAAGACGTGGAAGCGCATCTCGGGATGGTGCGATAAGCACATCAAGAGTATCCTGTACCAGATCCTCTGTGGTTTGCTCTACATGCAGGTACGTCCATATCCAGGTAATGAGGCGTAGAGTGCGAATCTGGTCCATCGCGACCTCAAGCCCTCGAACGTGCTCATTGACAGCAAGTGCAACGTGAAGATCATCGACTTTGGGCTGGCGCGTCAGATGAGCTCGGCCTCCAGACCTGTGGCACTGAGCCGAACGGAGTCGACGGACACCACGCTGTGGGACGCTCAGCCGAGCACGGTGGAGCGCCAACTGACCCAGCATGTCGTGACGCGGTGGTATCGCGCTCCGGAGCTCATTCTGATGCAAGGAAACTACACGGGGGCGATTGACATCTGGTCGGTGGGCTGCATCATGGTAGAGGAGAGGATGGGGAGTGAAGTGTAGGCGGAGCTCCTCCAGACGCTGGATCCGAAGGCGACGCGTGTGAAGCCCTTGTTCCCGGGAACGACCTGCTTCCCACTCAGTGCTCCGAAGAAGGACAAGACGAAGTACATCAAGATAGAGCAGGAGTTCCGTGCGGAAACGCACCAGTTGGAGAAGATCTTTGAGATCACGGGCACGCCCTCTCGCGAGGACATTGAAGAAATGGACGAGGGTCCAATGAAGACAGTACAGCGCGAGCCGGCTGCGTGATGCGTAGTTTCTGATGAACTTGGAGTCCATTCCCGCCCAGCCTTACGAAACGCTGTTGTCCTCAGCCCCTCCCGAGGCGATTCAGCTGCTACGCTCCATGCTTGCGTTCAGTATTTGCCAAGAGACGGGATGAGGAATAGACCCGAGGAAGCGGATCACGGTCCAAGAGGCGCTGAAGTCCCCCTTCTTTGATGACGTGCGGAATGAGGAGTGCGAGGTGGTTGCTGCGGACAAGATGGTGTTTCCGTTCGAGCACGAGACCAGCATTGGCGATACGTTGGAGAAGAGGAAGATTCGGCAACTGATCTACAAGGAGGCGCTTCAGTTCAAGTGCACATGTTCGTTGTGGTTTATGTCTAGTAAGAATCATAAGCCTCCAGTGCGAAAAGCCATCTCCGTATCCTCGCTCACCCCCGCTCCGAGGATTCCGCCCGCTGCCACCTACATCGTTCCGAATGTTCCGGGTGTCCAGCCCGTCCCGATCGGTGAATGCCGAGTGAATGCGTAATGTGTAGAACTAACCGACAAAAGAAAGAACTGTGTTATTGTATAATGGATTTGCGAATTCTGCTTGTTGAAAAACCCCGTTCATCACTCCTTCTCTAGAATCACAAAGGCAACGCAGTAATCGTCTTCGTGACTTAAGGAAACGTGAGACGACTACGCATCAACACTGAAACCAGCAAACCACCGTAATCCCACTCTTCTCAGCAACCTCCTTCGCCTTTCCCTCCAGCTCCAAAACGAGAGGACTCCGGATGCCTTGGTGTTGAGCGAGGACATGAATGGACTGAAATGGCACTCCAGGCGAGCCGAGCGCCTTATATACCGCCTCCTTCACTGCCCACCTAGGCGTCAACGAAACAGTGCATTGGTACCGAGAAGCAAGGAATTGCGACTTGTCCTTCGTATACGCGTCATACTCCTTTCTTTCCTGCGTAGACAAGATGCGGTTTATGAATTGGTTCCCAAAGCGGTTCAGGGTGGAAGCGATGCGAGTCACCTTCACCAAATCGGTTCCGATTCCGTAGATCATCGTGTCTAGCAACAAGAATCGATTTGAGTGAAAAATCAGCTGTCCTGAAGGAAGGACTGAAGGAGGGGTTCGTTCCGCAAAAGGAGTTCGTACACCCCGCGTGTTTCGGGGACGTATCGACTCGCGTTTTGGTTCTACTCATGAAGAGAGTGGGTCGCCACTACAATGCCGTTGACAATCTCATCCAGGGTGAAAAACTGAATGCCGAGACTCTCGTATTGGTCTTCGGGTCCTTTGCAGTAGTACTGTTTCGCTTCTTCGCGAGTGAGGTCAATGTGGCAGCAGAACACTTGCACCTGTCTTCCGTGGGAAGTGTTGCACCTTCAGATAACACAAGGAGTGATACCGAACCCAAGAGCACCCATCATGCTCATCTTCGCCACGAGATCGAGCGGAATGTTCGTCTCCTCGTGCACCTCTCTCTGCATACTGTTGAACAGCTCGTGGACGACGACACTGGATGGAGTGCGCTCTGCGTCTTCATAGTTCTCGATGTGAATTGCCTATATGTAACCAAAGTGAAGAGGAGCAACAGAGGGTTCGGAATGGCCTCCAACACAGGTCAATCGTCCCTGTCCCTCTGCGACTTGGTAGCTCCGGTTCAACAGAATGTGATAGCCGTCCTTCAGGATAACGGCGCACTGATTCCCCAACGGGTTCGCGAAGAAGGCGTTAGGATCGCCAATACGCTCCCCTTCGTCATATAACGTTTTCCACTCGTACCCCAGATTGGATCCGACGTACGATTTGTAATCCGTCAAGCCCAGGTTGAGATGACAGTGCGGCTCCGGATCGGTGGATACCGTAGCGCTGTAATAGCGGAACTTTGACTGATTGAAGAGAAACGGCTTTTCCTTCCGAATCTACACACTGGCGGAAGTCGCGATTCTTACGATGTCCCACTGCTTGTCAATCACGGCCAGAAGGTCCGGTCGGCTACACGCCTTCGAGGCGAACTGCTTGCTCACCACGGCGCTGACACAATTCTCCCTCAAGAAGGGGCAAGTCAGCAGGATCGTGTAATCCTTCGATAGTGAATCGCGCAGCGCGTGCATAGAAGAAGAGTGGCACGTTGCACGGGGAGACGAAATAGGGGAGTTTTTGGTTCCCAGTTGAGCGAATCACAATTCTCGCGAACGGAGTGGCTTCCATTGAATACGGGCCCTATACGCTTCAGGAATTGAGTAACATGTATCGTATTGCACTTCCGTCCATTACGCGTAGTCGTAACAGAATGAGTGAGAAATCAGCACCGATGAATGCTACTGCAGATGACAAAACACACATGATCGATTTCAGCTGTCTTTCCGTGTGTCATGTTTGTGCTGCTCAACTGTAGATGACGTCCCTTCGAAACTACGCCTCTGAGTACGGCATTCCCATTTCGGATGATAAGATGCACTCTGAGGTGGCGGCGATTCTGAGTCAGTATTTCTCTCTTTCATTGTTCTGAGTGTAGTCACTTTGACTCGATCGACGTGGACGAGGAGGACGTGATGCAGTCCTTCTTTAATCGACTTGATAGTGTCCGAATTCCATTTCACTGTCACCCATAGATAAAGGGCGGACTGTACATTTCAAACAACCCGCTGGTGAGTGACCATCGCCAGATCAAGAAGCCCAAGAAGGTTTGTGTTTTCTGTTCCCGTTATGTACAGTACGGAGAGGAAGACGCGCATCAGAAGCAAAACGACAAGGACTATGAGGAGGAGTACGTGGAGGAGGGAGCGCAGCCGGCAGCGGACACGGTGAATGATGACCAGATATACTGTTTCTGCAGAAGGCCGTCAACACAGGAGATGATCTGTTGTGACAATGAGAACTGTCCGTACAAGTGGTTCCATTATAAATGCGTGAACGTGAACCCGCTGTACTTGACGCAGGAGAAGTGGTTCTGTCCCTTCTGTAGGAATAGTGCAAAGCACACGTTGCCTGTTTGTTTGAGTCCTTCTCGTTGACGTCGTGTATGCGTCGCAGCGCATCGAAGATGTGTGAAGAATCGAGCAAAAGCGTCGCTCCGCATGAAACAAACGTCTCAACATAGAGAACAGACTGCATGTCTCGCTGCAAAGGAGACTTTCCTTGGGATTCACTTCATAACAATGCCGGATTCCCGCGGGGCATTTGAAAGAACGTATGAATTGATCTACGCACAGTTTATTATCTCCATGGCTTCTGTAGCGGTGTGATGGACACATGAAGAGTAGAACCTTTTGTTCAGTGGCGCTGCTGATGTCGAAAAGGGAAATGACTACGAAACCCAGATGAATGCGATGGTTCGTAGAGGGTTTGTCCGTACGTACTTGTGCGCGGTGTTTATCCCTGCTAGAGAAGGTGCTGACGACCGTTTTTCTTCAGCTCGTCGTAACAACGGTCATTTGCGTGACCATCGTGTACCGCTTTCTGTGTGCTGGTTACTGCTAGTTCGGTCCCGGCGGTCATGCAACTGTTTTTCGAATACTATATGCCGATTATGATCGTCAGCATCGTGGGATCGTTCGCAATTGCGTGCGCCTCGGGCTGTGAGGATTGGAGAAGAAGCGTGATGCGTAGGCATCAAGCAGCATCCCACGGATATCATTATGCTATTTGTGTTCGTACTCCCCTCGCTCGTCTCGTCACGCTGTAGACGATATTCGAGTCCTTCTTGGTCGCTAGTTGTTGTGTCTTCGTTGATAAGAGCGTCCTCATCAGCGCGTTTTCCGCGACGTGCATCGTTGTTCTGGGACTGGTGGTTTACGCCCTGACCACGAAGACCGATTTCACGGGTTGCGGAACCTATTTGTTCTGCAGTCTCTTCGTGTTGATTGCCATCGGTCTGCTGTCTGCGTTCGGTTTGTTCCCTGTCAACATCTACGCCTATTGCGGAGTCATCAGTGTGGAAGGTGGTTGATGCGTAGGTTGCCATTTTCAGCCTGTACCTTGTCTACGATGTCCAGATGTGCGTTGGAAGCGAGAAGTTTGGTAATGAGTACTCTGTCGACATGTACGTGTATGCGGCTTTGAACATGTAAGGCGAGACGGGGGCGTGTAACGGTGTAGCTACTTGGATATTCTGAACCTCTTCCTGTACATTCTGAAGATCTTAAGCAGTAAGAATAACTAAGTGCTTTCTTTGTTAACAAACACCCCCAACTTAAGCCTCGTTCTTTGTAGTAAGAAGCGGCTTCTTTGTTAACAAACACCTCCAACTTAAGCCTCGTTCTTTGTAGTAAGAAGCGGCTTCTCTTCAAACTCCTTGGAATCCGTGGAGTTGTCCTCCGTCTCGCGAACCAGCGACTCCGCAGCCGTCGCCTTCAGCATCTTTTTCTGCTTGTCCATTTCGCGACTTCTCACCAGCGAGTACATGAAGGTTCCGAAGAGCACCAACGCCGTGCCCACGCCCGAGCGGAACGACATGGGGTCGCCCAAGAAGAAGTAGGCGACGAGCGTCTGCACGCCCGCCTTCGCAGTGCCCGAGATGTTGTGCGTGAGGGGAGACGTGAGACTGATCTGGGCGATCGTGACGATGCCGATCAGGAACCCGAAGATGCCCGCCATATTCATCACAAGCCAGAAGGAGAAGGAGAAGAAGGACTTGGCGTGCTCGTGGATGATGCCTCTCTCGAAGAGGAGGATCATGGGAATGAACAGGATGGTGGAGTTCATGTTGTTCTAGTCGTGATCGGGGAGGATGGGGCATACGTAGAAGCACAGTTTCCAGGAATTGTTGTCCACAATAGGAATCATCTTCTTGGTGTAGATGCTGTTCAGCGAGACGAAGAGAGAAGATAAAACGCCAAAAATGGTTCCCACCAACGAGAAGTTGACTTCGCCATCAGCACCCACGTAAAACCCAAAGATGACCACGAGGCAGCAGCCGATCACTGCGAACGACGTCTTGATTCCCAAGAAGAGATAGCTACGCATCACAGCAGCAGCAAGCAGACAACGAAAGAACAACGTTGAACACGATGGTCAATGAACGTGCAACGAGGTAAAACGATACATTCACATATCTATGGTTTAGGACGCATCAACGGAAGGACTTCAGGCACATGTTATTGAACGTAATCATTCCCACGAAAATCAGGGAGAGAGGAAGAATACGGAGAGCCGTGCCGATATCGTACTTCTGGACCGGGAACTGGCTAAAGAACGAGTCTACGCGTTAGCAGCCCAGTGCATTACACGAATACCCTTTCTGGCACGCCTTCCCCAGAGTCCTAAGACCCAGCAGATGATGGCCGTGAGAACGCACTGATACCTAAGGAAATAACGAAAGTTCCGGCAGAAATACCATGTGACGAAGAAGGGAGCCGGAATGCTGTCCTCCTTGGACAGGAGGAACTTGTTCATCAAAACCATCGAAATCGACACGATGAAATACGAAGCCACCACGAGGGCAATCTTGATCTTTTCTCCGAGCATTGGCACTGTTCCGAAAGACTATCTGCCTGTTCGCAGCGACCGATACGAGAGGCTGGTGCGCGAAACGGATTGGATGCACCGAATTACCATGGACTGAAGTCGGATTGCGCAGCAGGAGAGTGCTTAGCTTTCATAGTAGAAGAGGAGAAGCAAGGAGGAAGGGGAACGGGTGTCGTGATCACTGGAAGGGAGGAGAAGGGTCGAATCGGAGCCAGTACGACCTGTGTTCGCCGAAGGGATCGAAAGCAGCGCACGGCGTTTTCCATTGATGATCTGCGATGGACGATAACGAACTGATTTCTGTTTGCAATAATTTAAAACAGTTGCAGCAAGTTATGGTTGATATAAACAACGTGGTGGAGGGGATGACGGACACAAACCTGAAGGACAAGATGTCAAAGATGTCCTATATAGAGGCGGCGCAGATGCATCTCATGATGGCAGATATTTCTATAAATATGTTCTATGGTCCGAGATCCGCGACGCGCTCTTACTCGTAGCTTACCTGAAGTGTAAGGGAGTCGACGTAAATGAGCATCCCATTCAAAAGGAGATTGTGCGGAATGGCAAAGAACTGGCTTATGTCTAGAAGCGCTTGGCCGAGTACAAGAAGAAGCTGAACGAACTGATCAACGGGAGAGGTAGGGTGGAATAGAGGGCAGGTGATGGCCGTAGAGCAGCCCACGATGCGTATTGACAAGGACGCGACCGCGAGAATTATCCAGCATAACATTTCCAAATAGCCATAGTGAGAGTCATGAATTGCTTGTTTTCTTTGTTGTTCAACCATTCTCCTCGCTCGCGTGGTTAGGCCGTGCGCTCTTCTTGAAAGAGAGGACATCCGAGTAGCATCCCTTTGGGATCCATCTCGCTTCGTCTCCTTCTTCACTTCCGGGAATCACAAATACCGATTCAATAGAATGCTCTTCGTGTTTATCATTGCCGGAGCGGTGGGAGGAGGGATTGGCGGCGTTTTCCTTCTTCTGCTCATTGTCATCTTCGTCCGCTCGCGTGTTCATTCCCCTCCGTTTTCGTCAGGCATAGGGCGTAAAGTGGATCGACAGCATCGGAGTCCACTTTCTCACGTCCAAGAAGTATGGTGTGACATCGACCGTGCAGGACCTGATCTCGTTCCAGAACCGCGTGACCTACGAGTCCTTCATCAAGCGATGGGCTGCCGTGTACGTCCTCCCACTCCCGCTCACCCAAAGCGTCGGAAGCTACCCCATCTTCACTCACATCGTTCGGAATCGTCGCTTCCTGTGGTCCTACTTGTGGGCGAAGTGCGTCCTGGTCACCACTAGAGAGGAAACGGACGAATTCGACATCGCGAACCACGTGTTCTGTGTCGACGAGCCCATCACGATGGAGGAGGTGCTGCAGTACAGTCAGCAGCAGGCCCTCGTCGTGTCGCCTCACCGCTCTCACCCCTAGCAATCCCTGAATCCGGAGTTGCCGCTGTGGAACGTGATCATCTTCTCGCACCTGGAGGGAGTGGAGGACGCTCAGTCGGTTCTCCTGTTCCGCTACCACCGCTGTCTGGCGGACGGCTTCAGCATGATGCAGATGCTGCTGACGGAGTCCCGCTACGTGTACGAGGACGTGGAGATGAGTCGAGAGTCCCTGCTGAAAGACGCCAGCGACTCGCCCATGGAGGACACGACGGTGATTTGTGAGCCCCACACCGAAATGGTCAGCGACGCGCCTCTCGTACTCGTCTCGTCGGAGCAGGAGAGAGCCGTGTATCCCTCGCTCCTCTCGCAAGAGTCGAAGCCCCAGTGCGGGCTGCGCAACTCTTCCTCCGGCAGCTACTGGCGGCTGGTGTGCACGAAGAAGGACGCGGTGAGCCCTCTGCGAAGCAAGAAAGTGGCCGACGCGCCCAAGTCCCGCTTTGTCAAGACGATGCGGATGAGGGTAACGATCGACGACTTGGTGGGCGTGAGCGAGCACGAGCTCACGATCAACGACGTGATTCTGGGGGCCATCTTCCACGCCGTCACGTCCTTCTTCGGTCCTCGCTTCGCGCAGACCGGAGCCAAGCCGATCCATGTTTGCTCAGGAGGAGAGCGTGATGGATAGTCGTTGCTGTGGACCAACACGAGAGCCAACGACTTCATCTACACTCCGCTCACGGACCGAGAGAGTCTCCAGCTGAGCAACAAGGACGCGACGGCGCTGGTTCTCGACCTTCCTCTTCACTGCGGCGACGCGTGGGACAGTTCGATGAGCGTGCATCACCAGCTGTGGAAGAAGAGCTCTTCGCAGGAGCCACGCGTCGTCCAGCAGTGGCTCCGGATGTGGGGTTGGCTGCCTCGCATGTGGGGCGATCCCTGCTTTGCTAGCTTCACGTTGGTGCCTGCAATGAGCGATGACGCGTAGTCGAAGAGGCAGCTTCTCCGTATCTGTCACTCCGGGACCTCAGAAGAGAACAAGTCTTGCCGGGAACCCGATAACGTCGATCGTGTCGCTCTCTCCGCCCTGTGGGAACGAAGAGAGTCACTTTTCGGTGATTTGCTACAACAATAAGGTTGGCGTGAGTCGTTGGGGTGATGTGCAGATTGTGGTCTCCTTGGAAGCCAATGATAGTATTGTCTGTGAGGAGGACGTGCAGAGTTTGCTCGACTTGTGTGATCAGAGTCTGCTTGATATCAAGGAGAGGTTGTGAGGGAGCCGAAGCGTTGTAATCTGTGCGAGTCATTTGTTTGGAAACGCTTTCGAGAGAGTGAATCTTACACAATTGTAGCTCTCAAAACCATCACAACACTCCCTCTACTCAAACAAACACACAACAATGGATTCGAAAACAAGGAATGAAGCTCATACTCCACCTCTTCAGGGTTATGCAGAAGGTATCGCTTGCGATGGTGAAGCGAAAACGGCAATTCAGAATACCTACGACTCACGCCCTCCCACTCCGCCTACGCCTCCCACATCAGCTTGTACTCCTTCAACATGGTGTCCACCGACGACATGATCTCCCCCTTCACCACCGACGACGGCACGTCCACGTAGATCTGCGAGGGAATCAACTGGTCATACAGCGTGTTCCACTTCTACGCCTCAGCTCTCACGCCCTCCCCCACCTCGAACGCGCCCTTGATGCACTTCCGCTCCTCAGGGAGAATCGCCTTGCCGTCGATGACCTGCGGCTGAATGCGCTCCGAGGCAATCGCGATCAGCTGGAACCACCTACGCTCTCAGGACCACACGCCAGCACGGACGAGAGCTGCATGTACGCGTTGAGCTCCTCCGTGTACAGGCGTTTCATGAACGTGGGAATGAAACTCCCCACCGACAGCTGCCCCGACGAAATGCCATCCAGTCTACCCCTCAGCCCCCACAATTTCCGTCACATGTAGTAGTAGTTGTTCGCCAGGTACAGGTGTGACTTCATCAGGTCCGTGGATTCCGACGTGGAACGCACCAGATACTCCCTCAGCGCGAGCACCACCGTCGCTACGCCTCACTCGCCGCGTCATTGCCTACCCGAGTAGCGCTGGTAGTGCGAGAGCGAGAAGTCCGCCATGATCACGGGATAGCTGGACGCGAAGCCCTTCAGCGCGAACGCGCCCAGCTTCTCCTCGTACAGGTTGATCGTGCGCAAATAGTTGATGATCTATCCGTCACCCCACACACACACGCCCACGGCGCTGGTGACGGCGCTCACGGTGGCTTGCGCGTTCATGCGCGCCGTGTTGCGACCCAGCATCTCGGCGACGAGAAGCATCAACTTGCCGCAGTCCTGCTGCACCTCCTGCACGAGCGCGTTCCACTTGCTCAGCGGCGAGGACGGCGCCTGGTTCTACGGTGAAGAGCGAGCAGTGAGACAACCTTGAGAAGGTGCTGGTACCGCGGCTCGTTCTTGCCGATAAACGACACGAAAATGGCGCAGCTGTTCACAGTGGAACACAGTTCGATGATGTAGTTCGTGACGTTGGTCTCGTCGGTGAGGGGACGGTTGATCAGCGCCTGCACGGACTGCAGGGACTCTTCCCAGAGCGTGATGAACTAGGAATCAGGGAAGAGGGCAGGACGCACTTGGGATAATGCATCGACCAGGATCTTCGAGAACTGTCCCTTGTCATCGCCGAACAGCTCAGCGGAGAGGAGCAGCTCGATTTCCAGGTATTTTATAACGCAGTCGTACACTCCCGCCATAATCTCGATTCGGGGCTTATTTCTAAGCATCATCGCACCACCGCCCACAAAACCACAGTTTGTTCTTCTCTGTGTTGTCGATAATGCCGCGCAGAATACGCTTCAGGAACATCGTCATGAAGGTTCGGCAGTCGTTCATATAGCCGTACTTTCCGCAGTTGCGCAGAGTCGTACTGATGTCTTTCAGCAGCTGGAGATTTGAGGGCGAAATGCCAAAGTAGTCCTTGAAGAGATTCTCCTTGTCCTCGCTATCCACATCGTTCGACGCCGACGGGACGAACGCGATCTACACGTGAAGCAGAAGAGCCAGCAGTGCCTTCTCTCCCTTCAGCAGAGACTCCAGGGCGCGCGTGCACTCATCGACCATTCGCCTCAGCGTGTTGGACTGGATCTCGACGAGCTGCGCGTGCTCTTTCAGCATCGGATGGTTCTGGACGAATTCGAAAGATTTGAAAATGTCCACGAGAGCGTTTAGGAAACTATAGCCATAACGGATCATCACAATAGAAATACGCTTTGGGGTTGCGCTGAAGAGAACCTCTCTCAATGTCCTTTTTGTTTCGGGAAACCGCCGTACAGTACGTATTAATCTACTTCATCAAAATGAGCATGAGATTCCAAACAGTTTCCAATTCCTTGCTGTATTCGTTCATGCTGTCGAGAGCATAGCGGTATTGCAGCACGTCGCTCTTCATTCCCTTCATGAGGACTTCCACTTGACCCAGCTCCTCCTGAACGCTCTCCACGTTCGTTGTCACCGCCTCTTGAATGTTATCGTTGTCTTGAACGATCTTGTTCAGCTTCTCCACTTCCAAAGCAAAATGCGCCTCTTGCTGATCCATTGTACTTCTTCTTTGGCTGTTTTCGTTGTAGATACCAGAGTGAAACTCCCACCTGACCGGGTATTCCTCATTCCCGTTTCATCTGGATTATCTTCCTTTGGTCTGTCGCGCTGCAGATGGAAATGCAAAGATAACGATCATGGCTTGTGGTCCATCTGATTGTGTTTCTCTATACGGATTCTGATTAAGAGAAGTGTCTTCATTGCAATAGCACGATGCAATTCATCATCATCCATGGATCCCTCTCGGAAGAAGAAAGCGTGTGGATCCGCTTCTCGATAACTTCTCCTTTCCTCTCGGCCATTATCATCTAAGAGGGAAGGATTCCCCAAAATCGCCCCGCTTTCGGGCACGAAAACAAACGCAGATATCTCCGGACATAGGAATCACTGGGTCCTTTTTCGATGAACACTGTGACATGCACGCACTCTACGTGATTTTGTAGGATCTAGATTGCGAAATACGCCGTCTGTCCGAGGAGTATCGTCAGCAGGGTTTCTATTCTCCCATTGTGTAAGCAATTAGCGATAGAGCCCATCCAATACTTGGAGTGGTTCAAGGAGCATTGGGGCTCATTGGGGGATGAACAAAAGCAGGTGCTTCACGAAACGATTTTCGACCTTATGTCCTCCCCGCAGACGATATATGCCCTGTGCTCTTGCTTCCTGTGCACGGAGTGTTCAAATGGTGAGTTCTGCACCTTCCTCCAACGCATAGATTTCATTCTTGAACTGTATGACATCATCATCGGGGCTGTGGAAACATCTTTCAAGACCTACCCTTCTTTGCCCTGTTTCGATGGGGGAATTCTTCTCGTCGAACAGAAAGAAAAGAGTAGTTGCTTGCGGCTCCCGCCCCTTTCTCAGAACGGTAATGGGAAGTGCTCTTTCTGTCGATTATTCATTATAGAGTTTCGATTCAGTTCTACATGTCGCTGCCGTTCTGGACCGAGAGGGATGCCACGACTGACGATCATTCGCGTGTGCTCACGCTCCTCTCCTTTCAGAGTTCCTACCAACTCCTCAGACTTCAGTACTGCTCCTCACCGTCCGAACCCCCTCACTTCCAGCTCGTGCTCACCTCCACACAGGATTCTTCATCCTCTCATCTCTTCCCTCTCCCCCTTCTTTTCCCTCCCTCGTCGTCCCTCCTCCAGTCTCATCTCTTCACACTGACCTTCACTCCCTCTTCATGCAAGCTCTTCATCGACTCTCACTACTCCAGCAGTGCCGCCATCCCTCGCTTCACTGCTCAAGACATCGCTGCCGTGTGTGTCGGGGACGCCTGTGCTGCCGTGTGTGTCGGGGACGCCTGTGCTGCCGTGTGTGTCGGGGATGCCTGTGCTGCCGTGTGTGTTGGAGATGCCTATGCTGTCGACAGCGCCGAACACGACTCGCCTCTCACTGTGGAGGACGTGAAGACGCTCTGCGCGTCTCGTTCGTTGTTTGCCATTGTGAAGTCGCTGGTGGTGTTTGAGGGCGAGCTGGCCCAGGACGCGATCGCCTCCTTGTAGACAAGAACTGGGACGATTACGGATAGATGCCTCCTTGGTCCCAATTCCTGCCACAACGGACTCGCTCCTCCCCCCGTCTGGTACCGCTCCGTTCTCTCCCCTCCCAAAGAGAACTCTCTTGTCACCACCACTCAGCCGCTCCCCGTGCGCTGCCGCATCGACTTCTCCACGCAGGACGTACTGTGTGCACGCGCTCGACTCAGGGGTAGGAGCAGGGGAACTGGCTGTGCTATCTGAACGAAGTGGTGTCGCTTCAGCAGGGCGCGAAGGTGAGTGGCGGCGAAATGAACGAGAACAGTCAGTGCACGAAGATGAATGAGATCACTCAGTGCGTGAAGGTGAACGGCAATGAACAGTGCGTCGTTCGCTTCGATTCCTCCCTGCCTTTACTGTAACCCCATCGCCAACGACTGACGCACAGACAAGCCTTCCAGCCGCAGTTCAAGTGCTTCTCCGACCTGTACTTCCTCCTCCAGCACTTCATCTCCAAGCAGGTCACGGCGAGTGGTCGTGCTGGCGGCGCCTGAGGACTAGACGAACTCCTGCTGCTGGAGAAGTGTCTGCGCGCGCTCACGCTCCTCCTGCGCGCCGACAACACCATCCTGATTTCTCTGTACCAGAACGACGCTCTCCTTCTCCTCTCGTCCTGTCTGGCGTCCACGCCCAACCACACGCTCCCTTCCTCGCTCCTCTACACGCTTCTCGACCTCGTAGCCGCTCTTGCGCTCTCTCACACACAGCTCCGCGTCGTCTCGGACCTCGACCACTCCTCCAACTCCCTCGTCCTCACGCAGTTCCTCCAGTCCATCGTCTTCAACCCACTGGTTTGCGAGCGTATCGCCCCCTCCGACGCCACGCCCTTCCACAACGAGGCGTTCTCCGTTCTGGAGGAGACCAAACACATCCCGCTCTTCACCGCCGTCCTCTCTCTCCAGGTGCGCGCCCTTCACTCCGTTGAGGCGTAGACCTACTGCGACTGCTTGCTTCACGGCTGCGCGCTCGACGCGCCCAGGACGCGCTCCGTCCTCCGCTGGCTGGTGGAGGCCTCGCGGCTCTCGCCTCCAGAGACCTACAGCGTTCTTTGGCGCTATCTCCATCAGTGCACGCTCCAGAAATACCCGCTATTACTGGCATCGTATCCTCTCCGTCTCTCCTTTACTCTAGTCCCGCCTTCTCCGTCCTCCTCGATCACATGCACGACGCGAGCGTCACAGACGAGGCGTTGGTCGATGAGCTCTTCTCCAATCACGTCGAGGTGGTGGTGGACCGTCTCCTCGCGTGCGTGCAGAACCACCCCGTATCGGACCACGACGCCAATGCCGCGTCTGCAGCGTTCCGTGCGTCGGAGAACAGCGTAATCCTTCTCCTCCTCCCTCACCTCGAAGCTCGCGCACGCCTTCGAGTGCCTGCACTTCTGCTCGTTCGTCCTATTCGCCATGCTCACCCACCCACAGCCCACCAGCGATGTGCGTGCGCTCCAGACCGTGCTCCTTGACCGACTGTACGTGGAGATGGAGCGGCTCGGCGAGCAGGCGTGCGACGACAACCGTACGCAGTTCCTGCAGGGGTTCGGGAGCCTTTGTCAGCTCTTTGCCAACTGGCTGTTCGGGTCGGACGCGCGGCGTCTGGAGAGCGAGGAGGAGCTGATGCACGCGCGAGCGGATTTCAGCCATTCCGCAATTCTCCCCCTATTCCTCTTGTCACTGCGCCAGAGTGAGTGCCCGTCGCTCCCCGCCTTCCTCGCTTTCTTCAGCTCCTGGTTGTCCACTTACCCACAACCTCTTTCTCTCGTCCAGCCAACTGTCAAGGAGCTCCTTCTCCTCTACAGGGATGGGAGCGAGGAGACGCAGGCTCTGATTCTCCACATCATGAACTCTCTTCTCTGCCACCAGCTGGAGAGCGACTCGTTCGGGTGCGACTTGGACGCTGTGTGCTCCTTCGTCCTCGCGCTCTTCCCCGAGGCGGAGCGCCATCGCGTCCTCTCCGCTCTGTTCGCGTCTCTCTTCCACTCCGTTCTCGCCACGAGCGTGTGGAGTCCCGTGACGATGAGCAGCGTGGCGTGTCTCGTCCAGTGCGCGGAGGAGGTGGGCGTGACGACGCAGTGCAGGCTCGATCGCTACTGCGAGTTGATCAACCAGGCGAGGATGCGCAACGCGCCCTCCCAGCCCAGCAGTGAGTTGAATGACAGTGATACCGCCTCGGAGACCGAGCCGTCGAATCCGGAGCGCGTTTTCCACCACTACTTCGACGAGCTGTACCGTGGCGTGCTTGTCGAGAGCGTGGACGTCGTGGACGTGATTCTTCCCCTCGTGGATCGCATTCGTCTCCTCCAGAGTCGTGCGCTGAACACAACGTGCCTGAAACCGCTTCTTCTTCTCCTCACGCGGAAGCTCTACGCCCTCGCCACCTCGGGTCGAGACGAAGCCTCGACGGACGTAGCACAGACACGGCTTCTCGATGCCATTCACTCGTTACTGAGCACCGCTGCGTCCATTCCCATCTCCCTCGCCGTGCTGCTCGTTCTGCTCACCTGCATCGCGGATGCGTCATCCCACACGGCGCTTCTCGACGACGAGATCGCACGCCTGACCGACTCCATCGTCTCACAAGACCCCAGCGCCGCTCTCCCTCAGGTAGTCATGGTGGATCGGCGTCACGAGCAGGACTCTCGTATTCCTCCCGAGCTGTACTGCGCGTTCAACCACTTCGTCCTCGCGCTCGCCAAGCAGCGCAGCCTCTTCTCCTCGATTGAGGACTCGCTCGTTCGCGACCGATTCCTCCGCCTGGACGCGAGCGGCACGGAGGACGCTCAGGTCGCTCAAACCGTGGAGAGAGTGGGCGACGAGAGCAAGGCGCTGGCGGAGGCGAAGCGCCGAAGCGTTCTGGAGACGCGGGAGCAGCTGAACCACGCGATCAACAAGCGACTGCTGGGCTGGCGAGACCTCGCGGAGAACGTGCTGCTGAAGACGGAGCTGTCCTCGCCGTTCTTCCACGACCAGTGCAGCTATTACATCACAAGTCCGCACATGGGTCCTGGAGGCGTGCGCACGAAGCTGATGAAGATCAAGGCGCCGTCCCGTGCCTACGAGCAAGCGCGCGAGAAGCGCACGGAGAAAGAGTCGCGGAAGGAGGAAGAGAGTCTGTACTCGTCGCTGCAGCGCGCCTCCTCCAGCAGGTGCGTCTCCCTTCTCTCTCCTTCCCCGTAGAGTCGGCGGACTTCACTCGCGCTCCGCGTCGACCAAGCAGATCATCGTCCACGAGTGGCAGGCGCGGCAAATCAGCCCCTACGGCGTGTTTGAAGGCACCGTCTCGCTGACGGCGGGCTGTCTTCTCTTCCTCCGCCATAACAGTCACCAGCAGTCCGATTCCACTCTCCTTCGCAGCATGCGTTCCGTCCACCTGACGCAGGTCCGACTCGGGTCGGTGATCGGCCTGTTCAAGAGGGCGTACGAGTGCCAGCAGAGCTCCTTCGAGGTGTTCTACAAGAAGAACGGCTTCACGAACTCGATGTTCCTCACCTTCGCCACGCAGGTGCGCTAGGCTGGGAGAAGTGAGGCGTAGGAGACGCGCGACGCGGCGTACGGCAAGATCGCGATGAGCATTCCACACGGCGTTCCTTGTCAGAAGCTCAACGAAACTCCCGAAGTGTTCCTGCAGCGAATGAAGGTGACGGAGGCGTGGGTGCGCGGCGACCTGACGAACTTCGAGTACGTGTCGCTCCTGAACTGCTACGGTGGACGGTCTCTCCAGGACATCACCCAGTACCCCGTGTTCCCGTGGGTGTTGAACGACTACTCCACGACGGAATACGACGTGAAGTGAGTCCACTGTGCCTGCATGACGGGTAGTGACGCGCGATTCTGCCGTGACCTGGCGCTGCCGATGGGCGCGCAGAACCGCACGCGGCTGGGCTGCTACATCAACAACTACGAGACGATGTGCGAGATGCAGGCGGAAGCGAAGGACGCGGACTCCGACCTGAACGGGATGAGCGACCAAATTCCACCCTATTTCTATGGCACGCACTACAGCACGCCGCTGGCCTGCGTTCTCTACTACCTCCTTCGCAAGGAGCCGTTCACGCAACTGCACGTGACGCTGCAGGACAACCACTTCGACGTGAGCGACCGACTCTTCTACAGCGCGGACGTGACGTGCCACTGCTGTCTGGAGAACCTGCCCGAGGTGAAGGAGCTGATCCCCGAGTGGTACTGCGACTGCGCCTTCCTGCGCAACAGGAATCGCCAACGCTTCGGGAGACGGCAGAACGGCGAAGACGTCGACGACGTGGCGACGCCGTGCTCCTCGGCCCAGTTCGTGTCTCGCAACCGCCAAGCGCTCGAGAGCGCGCACACCGCCTCCATGCTGCAGAGCTGGATTGACCTGATTTTCGGCTGGAAGCAGCAGGGCCAGCCCGCCGTCGACGCCTTCAACCTCTTCTACTACCTCACGTACCCGCAGAAGTGCGACCTGACGGAGGTGGAGGACGAGGGGCTGAAGCAGGCGATCATCGCGCAAGCCACCAACTTTGGGCAGTGTCCCGCGGTTCTCTTCTCTGATCGACACCCCGCGAAGAGAAACGACAACGTCCCGCGGGACCTGCGCTCCGTTCTCCTCGAGACCAACACGGAGTCGCTGTACGAGCCGTCCCCCTTGCGCTGGCTGGGCAGCCGTTGCGTCATCACCGCAGTCAGCGACTGGGACCCCGCGTTGTTGCTCTCCTGTTATTCCGACGTGCAGCGCGTGCTCGGCAGCGACTCGCACCCCTCCTTCCAGCAGAGAGTGGTCGCGCAGAATGCGGCGCTGCCCGTGGTGCGCTGTCCCTCGCCCACGATCAGCTGGCCGGCAGAGAGCGCGTACCCGTGGAGCGTGACGGTCGACAACTGCGACTGGATGGAGATGCGCCTGGTGAAGGTGGTGCTGGAGGACGCGGGACTGCAGGACTTCAACGTGAAATCGAACTGCTTCGCCGTCAAGGTGCTGAAGGACGGGAGCTGGTCATCGTTATCATGCCCCTCCCAGACCACTGTACGCACACCCGAGGGCCTCGTGACGCTGATTCCCTTCTCGCCCGTGGTGTGTCGCTTCTGGAGAGTGGAGGTCGTGGAGCTGCCATTCCAGCCGGTATTTGTGGCACACGATCTGAGAACGAATCGCTCCACCGCCCCAGCGCCGCGCTGCTCTCTCCAGGGACCGACGATCAAGACGATCGACGTGATGGGTCGAATGATGTTCCCGCACGTGCCTCCGCTCCCACGGCAGATCGGCGCAGTGGCTTCGTGTGCGTCCTGCGCGCTGTGGTAGGGATGACGCGTGGAGTTGAATCCTAGGGGCCACAACCTCGCTGTGATCACCGCTCAGCACGAGTTGGAGTTGGTGAGTCTGCAGGACCCTGAGAAGAAGTGCTCCTTCTCCTTGGCGTCCCTCCTCGCCGATTCCACGCTGCTCTTCGTCCACCCAAAGGTTTGGGATCCCCCTCGCGTTCATGGTTAGATGCCCGTTCTCTTCCTGACGACCTCGCTGCGCGACAGTGTGTCGGTGGCTCTTCTCAACAACGAAATCAACTCCTCGCCCGAGTTCTCCGTTCTCCAATCTGTCGTGAAACTCCCGCTGTTCGTGCGGTCGCCAATACTCCGAATCGGCTTCGAGGACGACGTTCTTGTGGTGTTCACTTCGTCGTTCCTTTCCTCTTCCGTCATTCCTAGAATCGGGACGATTTTGACGTACTCCTTGTCGTTCCCGTGTCGAGACGGACGCATCGAGGTGGAGTTCGATCCCTGTCCGACGGCTCGCCGCGTGCATCACCGTTCGCTGCGCGACTCTGCGATGTCGCTGTGCATGGCGATGGATTGCGTGATGGTCGACTCGCCCGAAGAGGTGCTGATTCTGTCCTCCTTGCTGCACGTGACGGGGAGGGTGTGTGTGAAGGGGTTGCAGTGGTGTGCTGCGGGCGTGTATGGCGTGACTGTTGTTAGGAAGGAAAGTGTGATTGTTGAGAAGGAGGAGGAGGGTGTGACTAGTGGAAAAGAGAAGAGTATAACCACTGGAAAGGAGAAGAATGCAACCACTGAACAGGAGAAGAGCGTGATTACGCGAATGAACTACTGCGGTGATGTGGAAGAGGAAACGGTGCTAGAAGAAAGCATGTAGGAGGAGAACGCGTTTTGTGATGGATAGAACGTGTGTTGCGGTTTCTCCGAAGATGGATGTGATGGTGTTGGGTAGTGCGGAAGGAGGCTGCATTCTGTTCGATATGCTGTTGAATAAGGTGCTGACACGCATTCCGATGAAGGAAGTGGCGAAGAAGCTCATGTGGCTGCCAAACAGCACAGGAGTGGTGGTGATCACAGAAGAGAATGCAGCTATCCTCGTGCAGCTCAACAACTGCTTGGCGGTGGAATAGACGGTATGTGCGAATGAGCAGTGTTTGTGGAAAACAGACCAAAGGATTATAGTTCTTTCAGCTGCGCTTCCAAGCGATCCACTCTCTGCTCCAGATGGTCAATCGACTCCGACACATCCACATTTATATCCGCGATGGACTGCTCGATCTGATGGCCGCTCTCCCAGACGTCGCGGTGAACAACGAAATACTCAACAAAGAGACCCAGCACGAATCCGTATAAGAAAGGTCTAAATGAGCTACGCTTCTTCTTAGGGGCCTCCTCCTTTGATTTCGGGTTTTCCTGCTTCGGCTCTTGCTTGGGTTCCTCCGGCTTGGGGACTTCGGTAGAGAGCACTTTGACACCCTCTGCAGCAGTGACGGCCTTCGGCACTCCCTCGCTCACAATCTTTACCACAGGAGCTTCAGAAAAGAAACGTCTAGCTACAGCATGAAGCACTGAAAAGGGCGAATACCAACAAACGCAAATCTAGAGGCACTTCGGAGAGCGTACATCGTTTCCAGGGATCTTGTGTTTGAGAATCGCAGAAGCAGGATCGTGCACTCGAACGGTTGGGATGAGTGGGGTGAAAGAAGGGAATCCCTTGCGATGAGCGCAACCATCATTTCGAGTTTCTTGGATGATGGGATGCATTCCCAAAACGGTTTCGAGCAAACAACAGAAACACTCTTTGACAAATCCCACTGCCTCTTCAGCATCCACACATAGAAGAGGCAGAACACAAAACAAGAGAAGGCAGAAACAACAACACTGTGCAAATCCGGGTAGCGCGCAGGAGGAGGGAAGGCGTAGTACACGACGGTCATCACACTGATCCCAAAGAGCACCTGCTGCGGCTTTGAGTTCTCCGTCGGCATGAGAGCCCAGAAACCGCATATCACGGAGAGGGCCATGAGAAGGTTGTGATCCTTGATGTACAGGGGAATCATGGAGTACGACGCGTAGTACGTGAACCATAGCGCTTCCTGGGGAAAGCGATTTGCTAGCAGGGTGATGGGCAGCAGAGGGAACAGAATCGTCTTCTCATGCACTAGAGTGAAGCGAACAACAAATCCAAACCTTGATACGAGAACAGGAAGAAGCTCAACGAGCAAGAAAAGAAAGAGCAGAGAGCCGTCTCAAACGAAGAATGCCGCCACAAAAGAAGCAGACTCGGAAGACAGCCCAGCAGCGTCAGCACAGTGCAGAGCCTCTTCAACTCCTCTCCCGAGAAGAGCTTGGCGAGTTTCACGACGTTGTTGAGCGTACACCACACGGACGCCACCTTGTCCTCGAAGAGCCAGCGGTCCCACGGGAACATGCGATGAACCACGTTGAGAAGCGACTCCACGGGCGAGAGGGAGGGAGGAAGACGCAGGAGGAAGGGAAGGAAGAGCAGGAGGAAGGAGAGAATCACCGTGGTGCCGATGGCGAGCAGGTGAGAGAACCCCTTGGTGATGCACTTCCGCAACAGCCACACGAAGAACACGAGCGAGTAGTAGAGCGCGATCTGCTTGTAGCCGATCGCCATGACGAAGAAAAAGGAGCCCAGACAGTCCCAGTCGCGCGAAATGCACACAATGGCCAGAAGAACGAAGCCAAGGCACACCGAGTTGTACTGGAAGTGGGCATGGTCCACCAGCAGAAGAGGAGGCGAGAAGAGGAGAAGGGAGAACACCTACGCTCAACTCTCGGAAAGAGTCGTACGATCACCTGCGTGCGGTAAGCACACTTTCGCATGCAGCACCGAAGGAAAAGGACACAGGCCGGAAGATACACGAGGCAATCCGACACGAGAACCGATAATCGCATGAACAGCTACCGCTCAGAGAGTGTGGATTGACCAACGATGGATTTCTCCGTTTCAAAGCCGCGACTGCTTCCCAATGCGACCATCTCGGGATAGAGCCAGTTTGCGACCGTTCCCATGCAATACTCGTGAAAAGCGGTCAGTGGGGGATAGTCGAAGCCCCAGTACAGCAAGTCGTTGTCCGTTGTGTTGCGGTACCTATCCCTCACACCACCCACACGTCAAAACCAGTCGTAGAGGGGAAGATGAATCGCCAATTCCATCCAATGACGCTGCGCCTCCATATCGCCGAACATTGGCGGCGTGTTCCTGCCTACGCTGGCAGTCACACACCACTCCTACCAGAAAAGGAGTTGAGGGAGATGCAGTAGCGGAGCGTGATCGAGAGCGCGATCATCACTGAGACCTCCGTCCACGAGATGGTGCGCTCCTGTGGTTTGTCTTCGTCGTGCATGATTCTGAAGAAGCGCGCGTGTTTCCCCTTTATTTGACATAGGCGGAAAACGAAATTGGATGCCTTAATAGCTCAGTCGGTAGAGCACTCGCTTAGTAAGCGAAAGGTCGGGAGTTCGATCCTCCCTTAAGGCTATTTTCTCTCTTTTGGCGCTCTCTTCTCTATTTCTTCGTCGACTCGTGGAAAGGAAGTGTGCAAATGGGGCGGCAGCTGGGGAAGTGGAATTGGAGAAGGGGCTGACTCCAGAAACCGGCCCGATTTTGAGTTCTGGTTCAAATTCAAGTAGGCGTTCGTTGAAATGTGGGAAATTGCCGTTCTTGTTGTGACGAGTAGCGATTTATACGACTTTTCCCAAGAATGGAAGCTGCTCCCCAAGAGAATCAAGTCCCTGTCACTGAAGCTCCGGTTGTAGCCAGTACTACCGAAGCGTAAAGGGTGTTTGGATTACTATTTATTCGCAGTGAAAACAAACCGACCGAGGTGAGTGTGCCCGCTCCCGAGGCGGCTGTTCCTGCTGTCGAAGAGACGAAGCCCGTTGAGAACAAGGAGCAGGAGGAGGCCGCTCCCGAGGAGGAAAAGACGGTAGTTCCCTCTTGGCGCGAACATGATTCCTAGGAGGAAGCTCCCGCCAAGAAGGTGGAAGAGGAGACCTACGAGGACGAGGAAGAGGAGGAGGAGCCTCAGGACGACGAGGAAGAGTGGGTTTCCGAAGAAGAGGTGGCCGTGGGCATTCTCGCGTTCCTTCTCATGGCTAGCCCAGAAGACGCGGAAGAAGAGCGGCGTACGACGACGACGACGATGACGACGAGGAGTATGGCAGATCCAAGAGAAGAAGAGTGGTGGTCGTGAAGAAGCCGGTGAGAGCTCGCAACGTGACCGCGAACGAGCCCGCGGGCATGAAGGCGCTTCGTTCCTACACCTCCGCCTTGAAGCTTGGGTAGGCGATGTGTATGAGGTTGTCATGACTAGTCCTCGCTGCTTCCGTGGACTGAACAAGATCGCCAACGTGAAGGACAGAGAGGCGGAGCTGATCTCCCGTCTCCATGAGTGCGGTCGCAGCTGGGCCGGCGAGTATCCTTCTCCCGAGGAGGTGGTTCTGGTTTTCGCCGGTGATGGGTAGATCCTGTTGGCGAAGGAGGAGATCCGTCAGAAGAAGGTGGAGAAGGAGAGAGAGTTCATCATTGAAAACGATACAGGTGTGCGAAAGGCTGCTCAGAAGGCTCGCGAGTTCGTGAAAACGCTCGGAGAGGAGGAGGACGACAACGAGGAGGCCGATGCTGATGTGGATGCTGAAGTCGAGGCTGATGACAACAAGGACGAAGAGTAATGACACTTTTCAGCATTTTGTATCTGTAAATGTAATGACCGCGCGCTTGTTGAACAAACGGGGGAGCAGAGCAACACAAATATTACACAGAATGACTGTCAAGCCGCTTGAAAGAACGATGCTGGACAAGGCGGGCCAAACACGCCTCCGTCTTCTTACTCTTTGAACCCTTCTGAGCCGTGGCAATCCATACGGAGCGTGGAACGACGTAGTGGTAATGGGGAGAAGAAGACAAAAGAGCCTTCTTTGGCTTCCGGCACGTATCGAACACTGAAACATACGGATCCAACTGCACGTGGGAAGACAGAGATGGGGTCACTTCCGAGGAAGCAGACAACTCCGTCGTGGTGCAATTCGAATCGCATTTTGAGCTTGAACTGTCAAACGACTGACAGCTTGGATGATTGGATTCGCCTACTCCTCAGAACACAGAGAATTGTCACGTACAGAGTGCAAGGAAATTGGTGCACTGTCTGCAAAGAGACGAATACTGATTGTTCAGGGCATCAAAGAACACAACCGCAGGAAGAGATCTGCCGCAGTGGCCGCACGTAAAATGGGGCATTTGCTCGCCTCCGCCAAGGAACGGAGGGTTGCGAGAGAGCATATGGAATAATTGTGGAGAATGAAGGGAATCCGGCATTAGCCAATCAGAATCGGCATATGGGATGGTCATCATTTCCCCTACACTGCGTGGATGGCCTGTCGGATCGAACGGCATGCGTCTCCTCTATGAAATTGCTGTTGTCGATTGCAAAACGGGGGTCATGGCGCGTATGTGTCGATCTGCAGGCCCGCATTTCGGCCATGTGCTCCATAAGGGGAGATCAAACCATTCACGCGGAAATGACACCACGAAACACAAAAGGCACAACTCGTTAGAAACTACGGCAGAGCGTGCAGTTCACTGGATGTGATCCATACACACAAAAAGAAGTGTGAAAAAGCAGTCTCTTGCGAATCCCTCGATGTCCCTCCAACAACTCGTTAGTGACAGAAAATTGGTTACAGTACACTTGGAAGAGCAAATCGAGACTTGGGGTTGATCAGATTGATTCACTCCATGACTGGTTCTTCAGCGACGAAGTGTCTTCCGCCGCGGCAGTTGGTATACGGCTGGATTTTGACCGTGCTATTGATTCTCTCCACGTATTGGATGGAATCGATACCGCCTAAGTTCACGGAGTTTTTTGAAGGCGACCTTGCGTTGTCGTACTCTCTTCACGATACTGTACCGTAAAGGGACTGTCCTGGTCGAACTAACGGAGTAGATACAAATACGTAATTCTGTGTTGCTACGTGCTTCCCACTGCACTGATATGTGCGTTTATTCTAGTGTGCCATCCAAAGGATACATCCATCGTTCTTCTCAGTTTCGCGCCTCATCCATAGTGGATTCATGATGTCATTTACATAGCATTGCGTTCCTATGCGTGCGACGAAGTGCTCATTGTGGCGCTGAAGAACTTCATCGGAAGACCTCGTCCCTGCTTTTTCCAGATGTGCGGCTATGAGAACAACACGCGGGTGTTGGAAAATGGGAGTGTTCTCGTTTCCTATGGCACCTTTGGTGTTCTGGGGAGTGTGTCGAAGTGCCAGGGAACGGTATGCTCATTTGGTGTTCATCCGACGCGTAGAAGAGCAGCGTATACAACGCGTTTCGCTCCTTCCCCTCCGGCCATTCCGCTACCTCCACAAATGCGACCGTGACGCTTCTGCTTCTCCTCTACCGGTTCATCGACTCCTACTTCTCGTTGCCGCAGTATGCCATTCGCGTTATCAAAACGGCGATGTCCCTGCCGTTGGTGATTTGGACGTGCTTCATTCTCGGCAGTCGCATTGTGCATATGTCATTGCATCTGTAATACCTAGTTCGATTACAGGCACCGACCGGAGGATGTGGTGGGTGGAATGGTCTTCGGTTCGCTGAGTGCGATTTTTGTGCATCTGGTTTTCTTCAACGGGCGTGACAAGGAAAGGAGAGTGGCGAATGACCCTGGGAAGGTGAAGAGCATGTTCTTCACTGATGTGGCGAGCCGCATTGTCACGTTGTACTCTCCGGTTTCAAAACCCGAGTCGGCCACTGTGTAGTTTTCAGTTTGCTGTTTGTTGTCGATCGTCATAATTGGGATGTGGAGTCGTTCCATTCGATCTATTCCACGCGGCGAAACTGTTTCACGCTCGCTGAGAAGAGGGAATTGCGTGGGAATCGCCCTTCTTCCTGACGACCTAGTTCTGCCCTTCCAATTATCTATACACATCGCTTCATACACGTTGGAATCGCGATAGTTGTATTTACTCCCGTAGACTTCTCCTCCACCCCAAATGGCGATGAACAACAGACCGATGCGAGGCGCAAGAAGTACGCATTAAAGCCCTTTCCTAGGAGAGATCGTATGTATCGTTTTGTCGCGTCATGACTAGGCTTGCCGTTGTACGTTGCCGAACTGCGACCCACGCCAATACAACCCGACCACTATTCATTCGGCGCGGTGTCTCAAATCGTGGGTTTCGTTCTCTCCATTCACCCGAAGGAAGCCATTATGCGCTACGTTTTGTACATAAAGGGAAAAGTGGACCCTCGTCACATTCCCACGCTGTGCTCCTTCTTCTATGCTGATCTCAGCGACGGCATGAGGAATGCGGTGAGTGAGTACAGGGGAATGGACTCCATCCAACTCGCGTCACTGTCGTCAAATCGCTGTATGTTCATTCCCGAGTCGTTGCGGCGGAACATGCTCCTTTTGTCCCTCTCCGACATGCCGCTGATCGTAGAGAATAGTTCGAAGCGTTCTGCGCCCTTGTCGATTGACGAGGTGAGGGAATCGCTAGCGAAAGTGCTTCAGAGTGGCGGGGCTGGGGTGGAGCAGGTATGTTGCTATCTGAAGCAGCAGCCGTCGGTGTTCGTGCAGTCTCTCGACGCGAGCACTCTGTGCGCATATCTCTTGGAAGAGAAGATGCCCGTATCCTCGCTTTCTTTGACTGACGAGTAGAAGGAGAGTGTGAGCCAGTTTGGGCGCATGTGGAGTCGGTTGAGCTGTGTTGTTTGTGGAAAAGAAAAATGCACGCTGTGGGATTTGAACCCACGAGTACTCCTGTACAGTA
>ERZ1106923.44-NODE-44-length-58758-cov-17.797421_pt1 | contig 58758 bp, 75 predicted proteins | sample MGYA00403657_ERZ1106923 | MGnify/ENA primary metagenome ERZ1106923 (study PRJEB35170, sample SAMEA104062425) | human gut metagenome | biome: human gut; feature: human-associated habitat; material: faeces | place: Denmark | collected 2012-06-19 ...
AAGCGATCTGTTGGCGATGATTCCTTCAAGCGATCTGTTGGCGATGACTCATTCAGACGAGGCTTCACCTCAGACAACGGCTTCAGACGAGGCTCGTCGCAGTCGGGGTTCCCCCGTCGCTCTGGCACCAACGAGTGGAAGCCGAAGCCTCGCTATGGCGACGACCGCTCTCGCCCCTTCGGTAGCCTCAGCCACTCCCACTCACAACTAGGCACTCGCCCGCCGCGTGCGGAGGAGCCAGCGGAGTACCAGGCTGTGAGTGGTCAGGATGCAATGCTAATGTACAAGAAACTGATGGGGGCGCGAGGCATCGAGGTGGAGGAGGATGCATTGCCTCCACAGGAGGCTCCTCCGACGCCCGCGCCCCTCCCTCAGCAGCCCTCCATTCCCGCGGGGAACGACGACACTCCGGCGGAGTGCGCGGTGAGTCCTGTGATGATGGAGAAGATCGAGGAGATCAGGAACACGAAGGAGTTCGAGGAGGAGGAGGAAGAGAGCGAAGACGCTGGAATGACGGCACGCGAACAGCAGACGTTTGCGTCGTTGCTGAATGGAACGCTGGGCGCGGGCGTGGAGAACCCGTTGGCTGCATCTATTCCTGGTGCTGGTGAAACTCCGATGAATAATGAAACGCCCCTGCCGAGCGCGAACCCTCTCCCCGAGTCGGAGTACGCGGTGGACGTGGAGGACGTGAAACCGCCGACGCTGACGCGTGTGGTGGAGGAGGACAGTGCGACGATGACGACGCAGCAGCAGGAGCAGTTCGACAGTCTGTTCGGCAATGCGCTGGCGACTCCCCTTCCCCAGGCTTCTTCTTTCCAGCAGCCTCAGCCGTCATTCCAGCCTCAACAGCAGGCGCAGCCTCAGCCCTTCCAGCAGACCCAACCATTCCAGCCCTTCCAGCCTCAACAATCATTCCAACAACCTCAACAACAGCCCCAACCATTCCAACAGCCTCAGCCTCAGCCTCAGTCATTCCAACCCCAACAACCCCAACCCTTCCAACCTCAACCCCAACAACAACCGCAAGCCCCTCAGCGCGGCAGCTGGCAGAGCACATCTCCGTTCATTCCCTCACGCTCCTCCGCCCCCACGTGGGCGCCGCGCACCATGGCTCAAGTCGCCAGCCAGTGGCTCCCCGAGAAGGCGATGCCGACAGCTTCCCTTACAGAGAACACGGAGCGGAAGTGGCGGGAGATGCCTGAGTCCAGCGCCATCAAGACCACCAAGCCACGCACTGTCACCACTATCGATGTAACTCCCACCAATGAAACTCCCTCCGAGTCCGAGTGCGTGCTGAGGACGAACCAGGACTACGAGGAGGTGAGCAACCGTGTGACCTCCATCGTGATCGGCGAGGGCTGTCTGAACGAGGGTCTGGTGTGGCGCTTCGATCTGAGCGACTGCAAGCAGGTGAAGACGCTTCGCATCGGCAGCAATAGCCTGAAGAACGTAGACGAGGTACGGTTGTGCGAGATGAAGATGCTGGAAGAGATCGTGATCGGCGACGGCGTGTTGGAGATCACGGAGGCGGAGAGAGACAGTCGACGCTTCACGCTGTGCGGACTGGATCGCCTGAAGGAGGTGGTGGTGGGCGACCACAGTGCGGAGGAGTACTACGACCTGGAGGTGCGAGGTGGGCGTGGCGATGTGTTGTGATGTGAAGACTGTCCGAAGCTGGCGCGTCTGGTGATCGGGAACGGCAGTTTCAAGAAACAGCACACGACCCGGCTTGAGAGTTCGCGTGGCGGATGCGGTTAAGGAATAGACTTGTTGTCGCTGGCGGAGATCGTGCTGGGAGACGAGGCGCTGCAGGGCGATGACGACGTGTCCAGACGCAACTCGTCGGTGGAGCCGTTCAACTACATCAACTGCCTGGTGATGCGCGGTGCGTGTGGAGTGAGGCTGTGATGTGCAGACCTGCCCGAGCTGGCGAGCCTCCGCAACGAGAACGGAGCGTCCTTCAACTACTACGGATATGTGACGGTGCGAAGTGGGTGTGTGGCGAGGGCGTGAGGAATAGACTGCCAGAAGCTGAGCGTGAAGGGCGTGGTGTTCAGTCCGAACCACGACCACTTCAAGTACGCCTTCTCGTTCGACGTGAACAAGGCAAACGGGATGAAGATGTTCTTCCGACAGAACTGCAACTACCAAGGTTACGCTTGTTTCCTAACAAACACGTTCACTCTTCTGTGTCCTCCTTGCGCACGGGTGACTCTTCTTCCGTCCCCACCTTGCGCATTGGCACGCCTTTCATGATCACCTCCTCCCAGTTAGGGTCGTTGTGGAAGCGGACCAGCAACTCCACCACTATGCCTCACGCTTCCTCTCCTCCCTCACCGTTGTTCACCGTCAGCACGCGCGATCCGTGAAAGCGCACGAGTTCCAAGGGCAGTCTAGTTCTCACACGACACTCCTTCTTCCACTTGGCACAGCGGTAACCCAGCTCCTTCGCTTTGTTCAGGGTCAGGTACTTGTATCGATTCCGGTCCACAATGCCTCCAATAACGTACACCTCGTCGTCCTTCAGCTCTGTGAGCGTTTCCTCCGCGTCCGCCGACAGGTACACCATCTTGTCCTTGGGGTAGTGGTAGGACTCCTCGGCGTTGTTCACTTCATCTACGGACGTCTCGTAGTGCTCCACCTAGAAGTGAACGGAGAGCGGGACGATCACGAGCCATGAATTGAAACCTTGGATCCTTTCTAGTTTTGTCTTGATCTCTCCATTCACGCTTGTGAGTACGAGTCGAAGAGGACGTTTCGCTCGCCGAATGAAGCCATAGCTGTACATGACTTGCTGTGTCAAACTGCTGATTTCGTTTGGGCGCATGAGGTCCTGGAAGTCCATGTCGATCAGAACGCGGGGACTCGTCTTCAAATCCTCCAGCCACTTGGCTCTTTCCTTCAGACGCATTTCCTTCAGCTGCGCCTTTTCCTCCGGAGTCAGGTTGTCTACCTAGTGAGTTGGACGCATTGGAGGTACCGTCCTTCACCTCTTCCTTCTTCTCACTCTTCGCTTTTTCCTTCTTCTGCTGTTTCTTTAGCTTCTTCTTTTCTTTCCAGTACTCCTGCAGTTTTCTCATCTTCTCCTGCTTCTTCAGAGCGCTTTTGCTAATCGGCTTTCCATTCTCGTTTGTTGCATTTGAAACGGTCTTTTCGTCCTTTATACTACCCACTTCTTTCTCATTTCCCGCTTCCTTTCCACTCTCATCCGGTTTCTTCCCTTCCGCTTCCCTACTGCTGAGATGGCTTCCTGACTGATTGTACATTCACGGCACCGATTCGTGTTCAACGAGGCGGAAAAGACTGAAAACGGGGAGTTCCCGAATTCGCTTCCACTCGGTCTTCCAATATGGGGCTCTTTTGATACCGATTGTCTCACCTTCACCGTTCCTTTGAGATGGATACTCAACTCTGACTGATGAATCTGCTAATCGCGCTTCACCTGAGGCGTAGGATGTGGTGATGAGGTTGAGAAAGGACGGTTTGATGAGTGGTAGCAGGGGAGGCACAGTTCCGGGTCCCCTGTGAGTGGTGAGGCGCAATAGGGCCTTGATCATTTGGAATTGGATTGTCTGTCGGTAGTAAAGTAATATGGTGAGGGAGTGAGGAAGGATCCAGATCTCCCATTGTGAGCTCGCTTACAAGATTCCATCGTTTTGGAGTGTAAAGAACACTTACAGACTATGTAACGATGATTGTGCCGCTAGGACCACTGGAGTACTGATCTCAAAAACTAGGACCTTAACGCCTAATCGCTACAGGCAAAATCCCCGTTTCACTGTTTTGATTAGCATACATCAATATCAGAGAAAGATACAGAACCAAAGAAGATAACGAGCCATGTGATGCCGCAATGGGACTTCAGAGAGATAGGCGTCCAAACCGCGGTTTCACACATGAAGTTTCATCTCGGGGAAGGCATTGAATTACTACGATTTTGAAAATCGGAATGGAATTGAAAGAAATCATAACCGAGAGTGAACCGGAGTTGTAGGATTGTGTGAACCGGCTCACGGAACAGGAAGAAGAGCGTAGTAAACAACAAGGAAGAGTGGGAGCATCTGGACTCTTCTGTGCAGTCTATTACCGTGAATGGGTGCGATGACTACTTGAATGAAGTGCTGGACATGTCTCGATTCGGTGAATTGGTGGAGTTGAAGATTGGGAGCAATTGTTTCAACTATGTGAGCACTGTGAGTATTTCGAGATTGGCGAAGCTGAGGAGCATCGAGATCGGAGAGAGGAGCTTCCAGAATGAGAGTGCGAACAATCAGCTGATGGTGAAGAACTGCCCTGCGCTGGTTTCGTTGAAGATCGGGAATCAGTCATTCAAGGGATTCAAGCGATTGGATTTGAACGAGGTGAGTGGACTGAAATCGATTACAGTTGGCGTCGATTGTTTCAAGGAGTGCGATTTGGTGTTGAAGGAGTTGAAGGGTGTGGAGTCGGTGTGTGTTGGAAGCGGGAGCTTTGAGAAGAGTCGTCACACGGTGGTGGAGAGTTTGATTTAGTGAATGGTGTGAGGAATAGACTGTCCAGAGTTGAAGGAGATGATGCTTGGAGCGGGAGCGTTGAGGGGAGTGAAGAGCGAGCACTGCGATGTGGTGTTGAAGAGTGGGTGACTGTGAGTGGAGTGAGTAAATAGACTTGCCGAAGCTGGAGAAGCTCGATCGAGGAGATGGTTGCTTTAAGAACGGGAAGATGGTTGTGGAGAGTGAGGGGAGTGAGTTGGAATGATCACCAGACTGCCCGCAGCTGAAGAAGGAAGCAAGTGAGAAGGCAGCGAAGAAGGAGAAGAGCTGTTTGATGAAGAATCTGCTGTGGATCCTTATCGGTTGTGTAGTTGCTATCGCGCTTATCGTTGCTATCATTCTGTTAAGTACGAAGAAATCGGAGAGTCGTAAGCAATACAAGGAGTGCTGGAGTGACGAAATGGTGTGGAGCGACGTCGAATCCCTTTCTATTCTGAGCAACACGTGCAATGAGGAGAGTGTGATAGAGTTGGATTTGAGCAAGTATCCCAAGCTGAAGAGTGTGACTATTGGGGATGAGTGTTTCATGTATGTGGATGAAGTGAAGTTGATTGGATTGAGTGAGTTGGAGAGTGTGGAGATTGGAATGAACAGCTTCACGAAGAAGAAGAACAGTTCAACGAATGATCCAAATCGCCACTTCTATTTGAAGAACTGTCCCAAGATAAAGTCGTTGAAGGTGGGTCGTTATTCCTTCTCTGACTACACCGTGATTGAGATTGAAAACTGCGGTTTGGAAGTGATCGAGACGGGTGAGTTGAATGAGAAGAGCTGGAATTTCTATTGGGCTTCATTGGAGTTGAAGAGTATTCTCATTCACAGTGAGTGATGACTAGACATGCCTTCTCTCAAATCACTCGTGTTTGGTCGAGAAGCCTTCTATGATTGTTCTCGTGTTGTGTTTGAGAGTGACCTCCTTTCCTTTAACTGATTGACTAGACTTGCCTGAACTGACTTCCATTCAGTTTGGCAATATGGCGTTCACGTTCGATGATGATGAATCAAGCACACTGATCATGCGAAGTGATTCTTGTCAAATGGATTAACTGACTAGACTTGCCCAAACTCACATCACTCACAACTGAAGGTAGTGGTGGTTGGACATTCCGGTATCCTCATCACATCACTCTCGAGAGTGATTCTCATCCACTTTGTATGACGTTTAGACATGCCCAGTCTCACCAATGTGGTTCTGTCTTCGGGATGGCCATTCAGATACAAGGATGATGTCACAATCACAGGAAGTACTCACTCGATTCCTCTCTCACTCACAGACATCGGCGCGCTTCAATCGTTCTTTGTCTTCAATGAATGCTGGAGTGATTCACCTGTATCGATGTCCATCACAGAGTTGGTTATTGGCAGCGACAAATGTAATGCTGGGAGTGTGACCGTTTTCGATTTGAGCAAGTATCCCAAGTTGAAGAGCGTGACGATCGGTGACGGATCGTTCATGTATGTGAAAGAAATGAAGATGATTGGATTGAGTGAGTTGGAGAGTGTGGAGATTGGAGAGGATTGCTTCAAGAATGACAACGATCTTTCAAATAGTAACTTCCATTTGAAGAACTGTCCCAAGTTGAAGTCATTGAAGATTGGTCGTTATTCCTTCTCTCGTTACACAGTGTGTGAGATTGAGAATGTGGACGCGTTGGAAACGATTGAGATGGGCAATGAGAATCAATGGAGCTACGCCTTCTCTCGTGCGTCATTGGAGTTGAAGAGTATTCTCATTCACAGTGAGTGATGACTAGACATGCCTTCTCTCAAATCACTCGTGTTTGGTCGAGAAGCATTCGGTGATTGTTCTCGTGTTGTGTTTGAGAGTGATTGATTATGATGTGAGTGATTGACTAGACTTGCCTGAATTGACATCCATTCAAATGGGCTTCAATGCATTCGATTTCAAGTATAATGATGTTTCAACCACACTGATAATGCGAAGTGATTCTTTTCATGTGAACTGATTGACTAGACTTGCCCAAACTCACAACACTCAAAACGATTAACAATGGAAGCCTCGGTAGTGGGACGTTCGCATACGTTCATCACATCGTTCTTGAGAGTGATTCTCATCCACTATGAATGATGCTTAGACATGCCCCGTCTCAGCGATGTGGTTCTTCCAAATGCATTCTACTACAATCCTGGCGCCGCAATCACCGGAAGTGCTCACATCATCCGTCATTCACAACTAGACATCGGAGCTCTTCAAAACTTCTTCAACTGATCACTGGAAGATACCCGATTTACCCTATTTGTGCCACACATAACAAGCTAGTCGAGTGTCATTCGGGTACTTCGGGAAACACAGATAGGAGCGATTGATACTCTACATCTTGGATAACCGGCACCCAATCAGGACAACTCATTTGCTAAGTGTACAATATGATTCTATGTTAATACTCGATTCACACTTCTACATTCTCCACAGTGAAAGACTTCTAGTAGTATAGGACACTAGTGGTATTCGCTGAAAAGATGGAGGGTGCATTCGAGATCCCAGTCTCATGCCCTCGATTGGGCGTGTTCACGATCAATTTGAATACTTGCATGGTACTCATCAATGACAGATCATCCAAAACAGAGGATCCCTATTGCGCCGAAAACAAGCCCATGCTTTCCACATATGGCAGTAACTAGCACTCTGTAATGCGAGTAGGGACGTGCTCAACAGTATTCAGGATCACATCATCCTCGACTATAGAGCTTCTGTGATATCCCTTGTACGTGCTTTCTATGCATCACACAATAGTATGGTGCACTTTGGAGACAGTGGGTTTCGGAGAATATGGATTTCCACATTTGAAAGGATTTCCAGTTTGGACGAATGGCTAGAAATATGGAATGGCCAAAGATCATGCAGTATTTGGTACTCTGGTGAGTTTCATTTTGTCGTGACAAACGCTTTCAGAGGGAATGCTCTCTCTTTCAAAATTCATTCCTTTGTCTAGTGCGTTTCTGCGCGGCTGCATAGCTCGAGGACCTCACTGGAGTGTTCCCTGTGGAGTGTCTCCGGCGTCTGTCCCGTTCGCTCGCTCCTTTGCCGGAGGAGACAAAAAGAAGGGCAAGAAGCAGCAGGCGGCCCCGGTTGAGGAAAAGAAGAAGAGCGACAGTAAGATCCCCATAAATATTCTCTCTGGTATGGCCTTCTATCGTGCATACCGTGTAGATGGCAAGGACCCCGAGGTGTTGCCGGATGACCAGTATCCCGACTGGCTGTGGCATATGCTTGTCAATTTCGTCGTTCAGCCTCACGAGTAGGACCCCAAGACCACGCCCGACGAATGGGAGACTCGCAACTATCAGGGAATGACGGAGAAGGATGCCTACGAGTGGGATCTGATGGTGAGTGTGACGCGTAGTGTAATTCGCGTGAAGGCGGCGCGTAGGATCAAGCGGTACAACCAGTCGAAGGCGAAGTAGTTCATTTTTGCTGTTTGTGCGAGCAACGGTTCACGGGAGTGAAAGAAGGAAAAGAAAGAGAGAAGAGTGAGAAATGGAAAAGAAAAGAGTGGAGGAGAGGGGTATCGATCCCCTTACCTCTCGCATGCTAAGCGAGCGCTCTACCATCTGAGCTACACCCCCTTTCACATCCTCCCCAAACCTACCCCACTTGAAAGCAACTTCCACACTCCACGAAGGAATAGCGCGCGAATATTCATGAAATAATGGACAATGCACGACAGCAGCGGCAGGGAAGGGAATTGGACAGCGCAGAGAAGAGATTGTGTTATTGAGAGTTCAAAAGAACGCTCTTCTCGGTGCGACGACATACGTTGTGTCATCCTATTGGACACTAATCGCTCTTCTTCAATGGGGCAGAACGTTAGTGTTGAGGAAGGGGCGGGAAACGAGCAGAGACGACCTGATGAGCATTCCGAAGAGCCTTCCCGTGGGCATCAGAAGAGGCGCAGCAAACACCAGTTTTATATATCGAACGGCGATTTGGAGACGGTGGGTGATCTGGACTCCATCCTGCAGGCGATAAAGGTGTCGCCGAGTCCCTCGGAATCAGGAGGTGCTTTTCGAAAGCATGGAGTGATTCGTAGAGAGCACACCAACTTATAACGAAGTGGTAGAAGTCGGTGACATTCAGGCGCAGCAGGAGGCAATTCGCAACGTGGTGAAGGCGCGATCGAACAAATTCATTCGACGTCTCTCAGTGGCATATCCGGAGCAGGAGGGCGATTTGCTTTCTCGAATTCGCGTTTCCACGATGATGCGTGTTGCCGAGTACTGCGACGTGACGACGCAGAACATCCTATCTTCTGTAAACAAGTATTTCAACTCGCTAATCCGAACGACGCGCACGACCGCCGACATCAACTGCCAGCCGGGCTGGGTGGACGCGATCAACCGCAGTCCCTTCCTGAAGACGATTGCGCTGTGGCGAGAGAGCACTCCGGAGGATACGAAGCGTTTCTGCCGCATTGTGAAGAATGACGGCTTTCCCGAGCTGACGGACTTGAAACTGGTGTATATGGACGACAACTCGCTGCACATGATCCTCAGCGCGCTGAACACGAAGATCAATCGCTCCCTCCGATTGAACATAATGAGTCCCAGCTTCACCGCCGGCGTCACCATCGCCGTGTACAACGTATCGCAGCGCCTCTGTTACGCCTTCGCGGAGGCGGCGCAGGAATCGCTGTGCCACGTGCTCGGTCGGTTCAAACTGATAACCAGCGACATCGACGGCGTGGAAAACTTCTTCAAGACGGTGGATTTTTCGGGCTTTTCGCTGCTCGACGAGATCGTGCTGTCATCATGTCCTCTCCAGCGTCGCGGCTTCGAGTTCTTCATCCGCTCCATGTGGCCGGAGGGGCTGTCCGGGTCGAGTCTGGCGCCCGTGCGGATCCTCCAACTGGATGATTGCCAGATTCACAATTCAGGCATGGTGTCGCTGACGCAAGTCATGCGTCGCGGACTGTTCGCCAACCTCGAGGTGTTCGACATCTCGTCCAACAAGATCTCCGAGAAGGGCCTCCACCTGCTGGGCGAGACGCTGCGTGGGTTCGCGTGTCCGAAGCTGAAGGTGCTGAATCTGACCGACAACTTCATCTCCGTGGGGAACTTGGTGCCGTTGTTCGACGCGCTGGCGGAGGGCGCGTGTCCGCTGCTGAGCGAGATCGAGTTCGGACACACGGGCATCAATGAGGAGGACTTGGCGGCGTTCACGCGGTTCATGCTGACGCCGAACGCGGAGAACGTGTCGCGCGTCAATTTCAGCAATAACCCGCAGATCACGGGCGCGCTTCCTGCCTTCTTCAAGGCGCTTCAGGGCAGTCCGTGCGGGTCGATCAAGACACTGCTCATGGAGGGCGTTTCGTTCTCGCTGGTGGAGGTGCAGGCGCTGACGGAGTGGCTGCTGAGCGGGAAGGCGGCGCAGCTGAAGGCGATGGTGCTGCGTTCGAACCTCCTCGACGAGGAGTCGTTCTGCCTGCTGTTGAACACGCTAATCAACCCCAAGTGCCCGCGCATCAGCGTGGTCGACTTCTCCTCGAACCTGATCGGGTCGTTCAAGGAAGAGCGGTGGCTACAACTGCTGGCGCAGGATGGCGAGGAGGTGTTCTTCGAGCAGATCGACTACGGCTTCAACCCACTCACGGACAACGACATGCGACTCTTTCTCATGTTCATGAGTCGGTTCTCGCCGCTGGAGCGCACGGCGCGCGTGGGGTTCGCCTCTAACCTGATCAGCGCGGAGACGCTGAGCTACTACTTCAGGGCGCTGCCGGACGGTCCGTGCTGTCTGAACTTCCTGGCGATCGACAGTTGCTCCATCCAGGGCTGCGGGCGCTACCTGCTCGAGTTCCTGTCGACCGACGCGTCGCGGAATCTGACGTCGTTGTCGCTGCGCGATTGCGGACTGACGAAAGAAGACGTGTTTTTGCTCCTGGACGGGTTCGACAATCAGGTGTGCACGAAGCTGCTGTCGCTGCGGCTCGACGGCAATCCGTCGATCGACGACTCGTTTGTCAGTCGTTTCATTGTGAGTTACGGAGAGCGGAGTTCGTTCCCGAATCTGTCGAGACTGGATGCGGGGTATACGGAGATTGACGCGGATGGTGTGATGGCACTGATCAACTTCCTGAAGGAGAACCAGGGGATTCGGTTGCAGTCGATAGACTTTACGAGCATCAACGTGACTTCGGAGGAAAAGGGGATGCTGAAGGTGGAGATGGAGAGCTGTTATTCTGTACACTTGTCTTTGTGGCGTGTTTGTTGGGAAACGGGTTTCATCTAATCGCTCCTTCTCGTCTCTTTAGTGAATCGCATGAACTTGTCAGGAGGATCGGCGCGATACGAGGAAAAGGTGAGCGGTTTGGGGCGGTGTTGAGGGATAGAACGTCACGACGGAAACCATCAACTCCATCAGCATTGCATATAACAACCAGTTCTTCTGCACATCCTCGTGGGACGGAGATGTAGGGAGCGGCGTTTTTGGCGTCATCTCAAGGTTCGTTGCTACGGCATTCAGAGAAACAACAACTCGATCGCCTCGTCACCGCTCTCACGTATCGGTCTCGACTCTCCTGCCACTTCCTGTTGTTGGAATATGGTGCGTATTCGTGCATTTGGTTATCATGTTCAGGATAGTACAAATGTGTTTGCCGGGACGGCGGGAGGAAAGGTGTATCTGTGGGATGTGGCTTCGAATAGTACGCAGCCGCAGAGCATTGGGCAGGTTGGGGATGTTTCGTGCGATTCAAGCAATAGCACAACCAACCCATTGTGGGAGTATCGCTGAACAGGGCGGTCAACGCTCTGGTGACAGGAAGCGTGGACGGCGACACGCGCGTGTACGACGTGCGATCGCCGACGACATGTGTACGGACCGAGGCGGGACATCATCCCTAGATGAACATTCAGTCAAATGGCCGTCTCACGTGCTTCTGTAACGGGTACAGCGCACTTTGTTGCTGTCATATAGTGTGGACCAGTCAAAGCTAGCCGTGTCCAACGGCAGAGAGACCTTCGAGTACGACTTGAGGAATCCGAACCAGCCGTATAACGTAGGCAATGTAATTCATCCTGACGGTGTAGCAATTAAAGGAACTGGAGGAGGACTTCGTGTTCCAACTCGCCTATTCTCCCTCCAAGTATCTCGCCGAAGGGACGCTGCGTGGGATCGTGAAAGTGTACTTCTTTAAGTTCGCTATGCATGCTCTTGTGAATCGTAGTGAGGCGGACAACACGAAGAAGGATGGAAATGTATTCCGCTTCCGCGTGGGAAAGCGGGACCGAACGCAGTACGTGCTGTCGACGTAAGCGATGCATGCTGGATGAAGTGTAGTTTGAGCATGCACAACCCTTCAGAAGGAATTGTCACGGGATCGAGCGACGGTTGCCTCATCCTGTGGAACGTGTTTTCCCGAACGAAGGTGAGCACATACGAGAAGGGGTTTGTGCGTCTCTCCTCTGTCATGGGTAGATTGAGCTCCAACCCGAATGGCATCACGGCTTGCGCCTATTCCTACGACGGATCTATGATCGTCTATGCGACGGGGTATGGTTGGGAGCTGGTGCGATTTGAAGAGGATAGTTTACGAGTAGGGAGCGCCCTCCACGATCGACAAGGCCTACAAGATGGACATGACAACACACCTCTATGTGCGCACGCACGAGATCATCGACAGCAGCGACAAGAAGGGCTCGGGTCCGTTCCGAAGGTGTTGTGTTTGTTAGAGTAATACTCGGACTTGGGGAAATGCAGATCGAATCGATGGAAATTGAAGAGAGCAACACGATGAAGTAGTCGCAGCGGCGGCGAATGAAGAGTAGGCAGGGATTGCTGCAGACGAACAAGGCGAAAAAGATTCGCGTTTCCTTTCTGGAGAGTGTCCTGACAGCTAGAATCACTCCTGCTTGTATAAGTTTTGCAACTACAAGTCGTACGACGACTTCGCGACCTCCAAGCAGGTAGCTATGGATTGGTGTCGATGAGAGGTAGTTTGAAGAGCTCGGGAATCTAGTTGGGGAAGCGAAAGTGCAACTCGACGCCGATTCTGTCGAGACTCGCGAATTGCTGTTGCTCCTCTACAAGAACGCATTCCCCGAAATGTCCGTTCCCGAGCTGCAGGGAAAGGAGTGGAAGGACCTCGGTTTCCAAGTAGCGTTTTGCCCTTCACGCCATGTGTAGAGCGAGAACCCACTGACCGATTTGCGAAGCAGCGGCAAGCTGTCCCTCGACAACCTCGCCTACTTCAGTGACCACTACCCGCGTGAGTTCTCCGTTGTGATGCTTTCTGTTGCTGACGCGTAGAGGATTGTTGCGAACGCGGCGGACTACCCGTTCATTGCCTCCGCGATCAACATCACAACACTCCTCCTGATTCACCTGAGGATCACGCAGCACTACACTTTCTGCCCGTGCTGCGGAATGAACTTCAGAAAGGAGAAGAAGGCGCCCATAAAGGAAATGGCGGTGTTTGCCAGCTTCTTGGAGGAGCAGTCGTGGGAGACGGTGTTCAACGAGCTGTTCTCTCTCGGCGTAGGCGGTGTGGCGTATTTCCATGCGTAGGTGCTGTTGATGGACGCGAACTACCACCGCAACGTGGCGACGGATCCCAATTTCACGATTCTGGACTTTAAGCGAGTGTTTGCACAGACGAAAGACCAGCTCATGAAGATCCTTCGCAGAGAGCCCCAGACGCTTGAGGACGCTTTTGAAGAGGCTTCTGTTTACCTTCAGATATAGTTGTTAGTCTTGCCTGCTTTATGTGGATCCTTGTTGGAATCGCAAAGGGCCGCGTTCGGAGCGAAATGGGGGAGAAATGACAGTTCTCGCCCCTCCGATAGATTGTTTGAATTCCCGCGATTCACGAGGAAAAGCGACTCCAACAAAACAGCGAGTTCCTTCGTTTGAATAGCGTATTGCGTTGTGTTTCGGAATGAACGTTCGCTCGGTGCTGTTTTGCGCGATCATCCTGTGTCTCTCGTTGTCTTGCTTCGTGCTGTATGCCAAGAACATGGTGGCGATCGACTTCCATAACCAGTATCATGTTTACTCCATAAAGGGCGGCGAATGGTCTGTCCGTAGTGAAATGGCCGCAGAGGGCTCAACACCATCGTTCGCGTTGCTCTAACATGATTATCCGTAGATCCGAGCCGAAAGAGCGCGTGAAACCTGCGATCGAGAAGACAAAGCCACGGACGGAGGAGGGTGAGCGCGTTTCTCTTCTTTCACAGCTAGACGTGTCGACGCCTCTATCGCGGCTGGTGGAGCGGTCCACTCCTGCCCCACCGGCTTCAAAGCCAACGGAGGCGCCATTCGACCCAAACGAGAGGTGGAACTGGAACGACGGAATCGATTACGATGCCATTGCCAAAGCGGTGTTGAAGCGCATGAACGGAGGCGATCCCGACTCGCAGCCGTACTACATCGTGTACAACGTGGACTACACTGTTGGGTTTGCGAACCAGTTCCGTTCCCTTTGCAGCATTTTCCTGATGGCCGTGGTGACCGGACGGAAGCTTCGAAGTGGGTTTTGATCGATGGTGTGTAACGCATAGTTAACTGGGGCGACTACTTTTCCGTAATGAACTCCTATTTCAGCGAATTGACCTACAGTCGCAAGGAGAGTGTGAATGGCTGTTTGCACTAAGGTGTAGTTGCGGGACTGGCGTTCAAGACGTATATGGCGTTCCCGCGCGGCATCTGCAACAGCACGCGTTTCGCTTCCCACAACGTCTCTTCGATCTTCGGGAATCGCCACCTCTCGTTCCGCATTCTCTCCGATCTGTCGTGCGTCGTCCTGCCGAATCCGGAGTACCGCAAAACCCTGAAACGCCTCGGCTTCCGCATCGATGATCCTCGGTACGAGAACACGGGCATCCGGATCGGCGAGCCGGACCGGTACATTCGCGGGCAGATCGCGAGACTGTTGCTGACGCCAAACGGCGAGCTGTGTCGCGCACTCGAGATGAACCTCAAGCAGTTCGGTACTCGCCCGTCCATCGGCATCCAGCTGCGTATGGGCGGTTCTGTGTCCAAGACGATGGAGAACCACCGCTTTTTGTACCTGTCTTCCATCCCCTTCGCGGAAGAGGAGGTAAAGTACGCGCTGAAGTACCTGAACGCGGACAGGAAGAACACGACGCTGTTCGTCACGACGGACTCGATTCTCGTCCGCACTCGCCTGTTCAGCGACTTCCGTGACATGCACGTTCTCGAGGGAAAGGGGTACGCGTTCGGTCACTCTTCGGCGTATTTCGCGGGGGGCAACAACCATCTCCAGTTCTTGAAGAGGGCCATCATCGACCTCGTGCTTGCCTCCCGCTGCGACTACATCATCTTCACGCGCGGCAGCTCGTATGGGCAGCTTGCCATGCGTCTGGGTCTGAACACGCCGACGAGGGATTTGTGTCGAAGTGAGATCTGCTCTCCGTTTGTATACTAGTGTGGCGTGGTTTGTTCAACACGATCATCGTTTGTGTTCCAGTGGAAAACGAGCGTATAATGGAAGGGGAAGGAGGAGGTGAAAACAAAAGCGGAATGGTTGAAGAATGGAAGTTGTAGAGATATCATTCAATTACGATCCAAATGCTGGGACGGAATGAATCTCGTGTGTATCTCGCGCCATGTATTCCGATAAGTAACGACAAGTATGGTTCACAATTCATTATCGTCCAATGAGGAGGCAGATCTTCCCATTCGGGCCAATCATCTCGCGACGGCTATCCGGTTAAAATCGCAACCTGCCATCTACGTTCGTAGACAATCTATTCCATTAAAAGGAAGAAAGAGTGCTAGTCACCTTTAGAATGCGTTTCTTGGTTGTTGCGTTAACGGTTTTAGCTATTGGTAAGGCTCTGTGCTGCTCCCTTCACCATAGTCGCTTCTCAGTGCCATCCCACTGCCGATGTCCCGGTGACGGGTTCGGAAGGCGAGACGTATGAGCACCCCACCCAGAAGTGTCCTCTCTACACTTCAGGCAAGATTGTGTACCGTTGCAGAAATGCTGCCTGGAGCTTGATCAAGGAGCGTTGCGTGCCCGATGCTCCCAAGGATTTCAGCTACGCCTCGGTTGATAACGAGTGGCTGATTAACAAGGCTATTGTCACTCTTACGCCCAGCGTCAAGTGCTACGAGTGCAAGTTCCTGCTGAAGAAGGAGTCTGGTCAGGTCAATCCTCCCGTGCTTCCTGCCGGTATCACGCTGGATGCGACCGACGGTACGATTTCTGGCACTCCCACCGAGCTGATGGAGAAGAGCGTGTACACTATTATTGCTCGTAACGATGCTGATGATGCCGAGGTGACGATTTCCATGCTCGTCACCAGCGAGAAGGGAAACACCGTCATGTGGGTGCTGATTATCATCTTCGCCGCCCTCATTATCGGCGTCATTGCCTTGTGTCTGTTCTTCCGTATTAGAGGAACGGGTAGAAATACTCATAAGGCCCGTGCCCTCAAGGCTGCTGCTGCCTCTAAGACCAACCGCGTTTAAGGTTTCTTTGCTTGTGCTCTGTTTGTTCGCGACAGTTGTTTACTGCAATGGTTCGGGAGGCGCTTCTGTTTCTCGGGGTGTTGGCGCTGTGTGTCCTCATCTGTCCGCTTCCCTGCTGGCGTTCACGCGTAGCCATCAACGGTGATCGTCTCTATGGATATTATTATTCTCCCTCTCGCTTCCATCTCTTTGAAAGTCAAGACCACAATCGTTTCAGCGCGTTGCTCTCCTTCACTGCGTAGAACGCGATGTGCAACATCTGGGTTCATCCTCTCTCGCCAGCGAAACTGCAAGCACGGAAACACAGCGATTGGGAGTATTGTTTTGCTTTTACTTTCCATTGTAGTCCGTGACGAGCGAGAATCCGTCCCAATCCTCTTTTCCCAGCGAAGTTCGGATCAGTGATGAGACGCTGCACGCTGTCATCGATTCTCCAACGGCGATGGTGAGTATTCCTTGTTCCCGCTGAGACGCAGATCCCTAAGCCACGCAACCCCAGTCTCTTCATACTCAATCGACTGAAGCGGTGGGATCGCGTTCCCAGGAAGGAAACGCTCCACCACGCCGGCTTCCCCAGAAAGCACTACCGTCTCGTGATGGCCGTTACCGCAGATATGCAGGAGGAGAGCGTAGGAAAGCACCGTACTCATTCAGCGTAGCATCACGTTCCTCCTGACGTTGCCAACACGCTCGTGTCGCTGGCTCTGCTCCAGCGCAACTACGACTTCCTCCCCGTTCTCTTCACGATATCGCACCCGCTCATCACACTTGCGAAGGATCTGGGCATTTCCTACTACTTCGGTTACCAGTAGCGGAGTTTGAAGCGTGATGACTGTAGACACAACGAGCACTATATGCCGACGGTGGACGCGATGTTTGCTGATCTGTACCGCGATGTGTCGGCGGACTACTACGGCATCGTCAACAGCGATATTCTGATGAGTGACTCGGTCTTCTCCGCGTTAGACGTTGTGGACGCAATGGCGAAGAACGGCACGATCAGGAGCATTGTAGGTGTGGAGGGTTGTCGCCACGCAATAGAGAGGAATCGCGGGTATCGTGCGCGATATTGACCCTGTGGACTTGATTGAGGCGACGCGTCACGCTCCGGGATTGTCATTGGCAATGTACCAGTCGCTCATGGAGCAGACGGCGAAGAAGCCCTACGTGTATCGTCATTACTGCAGTGCCGTATGCGTTTCGAAGAATCGTCAGAAATAGGACTATTTCGTCTTTTCCAGAAGTACTCCCTTATCCGTGTTCGGGCCGTACGTTCTCGGTCGGTACAGCATCGACAACTATCTGTTGAGTCGCATGCAGCACTGCAACGGCTCCCTCGTGGACACGACCTTTGCATGTTGGGAATGAGTGTGAGGGTGAAGCGTAGTCCCGAGCTTCCACCAGGGCAGAGGCACCAATATCGACAAGATGAACAAGAAAGTGGTGTTGGCCGGGGACATCACCTACAACATGGATTTGATGAAGAGCAACAAGGAGACGAAGGGGTGCCTGTATCGCAGCTCCAGTCACTACATCTGTAGTGTCATGATGCCGGACTCACCAGTAGATGCCAAGAACAGCACGTTGTTTACCGAGGCCTGGGATGTCTCCGGTAAGAAGGCGTTGGCGACGTTTATGAAAATGAAGAAGCGCTTTTAGTTCGTTTGTACCCTATGTGGATTGTTTGTTGTGGAATCGAGTTCGCCAGAAACTGAACTGTAGTCAAGGCGATCCTTTCTCCAGCTCCATTTGCCGTCATGAGCAATGCGATACGAGCCTTCTTTTCGGGTAATTCTGCTCCTGTCACGGATGAGAAGCAGGGAAACGAAATCGCTTTGTAGACGACAACTTCAATCTAGACTTAACGTACATATCGGATAGGTACATGAATTCAGTGTCCTCTCACTCCCTAGAATCATTGCCATGGGCTATCCATCGGCACACTTTGAAAGCCTATACAGAAATAACATTTCAGATGTAGGAGATTGCGCGTTGTATTGGCGTGTAATCCGTAGGTTGCCCGGTTTCTCCACGCGCGCCACGGCGATCACTATTTGGTCATCAATCTGAGTGACAGGAAATACGATACGTCCTATTTCGGAAACAGAGTGATTGATGCTGGCTTTCCTGATCATCACTCGCCGCCTCTGGGACTGATGTGGTCGCTGTACTCTATCATCGATTTCTGGCTCGCGCTTGACAAGGAGAACGTGATCGCGGTTCACTGTCTGGCGGGCAAGGGACGGACGGGAATGACCATTGTGTGCACGCTGCTGATGCAGGGCTTCTTCAACAACCTGAAGGCGAAATCGTGCTCTGCTGTCATCAACGCGGCGATCAACTACTTCCACGACAAGCGCGGCGACGGTGTGGAGAATCCAGACCAGATCCGCTTCATCTACCAGTTCCTTCAGTCCATGAACACCATGGGGTCGGACATGTTGATGCAGATCGGCGACGAGCTGCAGCCCGCCGTGCACGTATCGTCTCTGATCCTGTACAATCTTCCCGTGGGAGAGGGAGGGTTTCTCCTTCCCCGCCTCAAAGTCTATCTCAAGAAGGAGAATAGCTGGAACCTCGTGTTCTGTTCCGTTTGGAACGAGACGCGCGCTCGGCACGTGACGAAACTGCAGCCGTCGTTCGTGATTCCGGTAGGGCGTTCTTCTCCCGTGTTAGGTAGATTGGACAGAACGTGTGCGGGGACCTTCTCTTTGTGTTCCTTGACCACCAGCAGCCCCTGTTCCACTTTTCCATCAGCACCTTGCTGTTGCCGCGGGGATTGACAACAAATCCATCCAGTCTCTATCTCAACCACCGGTGCATTTCGTTCGAAAAGGACGTTGCGATTCCCTTCACCGCGTCCTTTGCCGTCCAGCTTCTCTGTTTTCATCCCAGTCTCCAGTGATTCTGCGCATGTCGAGTGATCAAGTAGAGAGAACACGGATTTGGTGCAATTCACGTATCGCGCCATCCAGGAGGAAAGAAGGCGCCGAGAGCAGCCTCTCATCTCGTACCCCTCCTACACATCGCTCATCGCCGACTCCACCTCCATCACGCCTCGCGTCTCCGATCGTCCCTTGCTCTGGAAAGGAGCCAAAGAGCCGTCTTCGTCGAAGCCAGTGGGTCTGGTGTTGGAGTGGACTCTTGTCGTCTCTGTTACACGTAGCACGCGCGTCTCCTCAACGCCCTCCACACCCACACACAGCGGCTCCAGACACTGCGACGAGGACTCTCCGCCCCTCCATCGCTCCTCCTCCTCCTCTCTGTCCATCCGGCTGTCGTCGCCACACCTTCCCTCCACACTGCTCCCGCACCACCATCGCTCCTTCTCCGACCCCTTCTCCCAGTCGCTCCCCGCCATGTCCCATCTCTCTCTCGCCTACGGCAGCGAAACCATGAAGGAGGACGAGCCCTTGTCCTACGAGTTACCCGCGGGGATGAAGACGACGTCGCGGAGACGGAGTTTGACGAGGGAGGAAAGGGAGTATTTGTGCAAGGAGGACCCGTTGTTCGATGCGGTGGAACCGATCGACAAAATCGTGGGGATTATGGGCATTCAGGAGAATCCGGATTTGTCTTCGGAAGTGGTTCTGGAGGTGCCGAAGTTGCAACGGTCGGGCAACAGCAAGCATCTTCGGGAGGGCGTTTCGGACTACGAGGGATTGTGTTCCAGAATTGTGTGCAAGTTCGTGTCGGTGGTGAACGTGGGTCGGAGTTGGAAGCCGCGACTGGTGGTGATCACAGATCAGTTCGTTCGCGTGATGAGAGACCTGGATTGCAACGAGACCAAAACGGAGCAACCGAAGGAGGATTTGGGCGCGGCGGTGTTGTGCAACAGTGGGAAGGTATTCAACAGAGATTGAGGTTACGTGTAGGGCAAGGAGTGCATCGTCTTCCTCCCGCTGGAGCGGCAGACGCACGGCATGTACTTCCAAATGAGGAGTTTCGCCGACGCCCAGAAGCTGGTTCTCACACTGCGAAGACTGCGCGGCGATGCGATTCCGCCGTGTCCTGCTGCAAACAGCTCGTTGGAGGAGGCGCTTCGCTGGCTACTCTTCCTGTACTGTCCGCGCCGTGTGGACGAGGCGAAGCGGCTGGCGAAGGAGAAGAAGGAGGCGTGGCGCGAGTGGCTGCTCGCCGAGTTCGGCGTGACGGAGAAGTGCTTCCACGCCTTCTCGGAGAAGAGGCTGCAGTCTCAGGAGTGCGAGGTGCTGACCGACGAGGGCGTGGTGTCCGTGAAGCACTATCTCCGACCCGCCACGCCCGGCTCGACCGTCTTCTCGAACTCCTCGGCAGCCATCGTGTATCAGCTGCAGACGCTGCTGCCGCGAGAGGAGTACAACCGGCTCGCGCAGGTGGCGTCGATCCACTACCCGTCGCCCATCCCGATCATCCGCGCGGTGGTGACGGCGCAGAACAAGGACTGGGGTGCTCTGTTTGACCAGGACGCGACTGGTTTTGTATCTTGTCTAAAGCGCTCGACGCTGTTCATGAGACGGAGCTTCAGCTACCGTTCCTTCCACATCTGGTCTCTTTGTTAACAAACACGCCAGTGGTTGTAGAGAAGGAGGAGGTCCTCAAAGCTGGAGACGACCAGCGAAGCCCGCTTCATCACGGCTTCGCGTCGCTGCACGCCGCAGTAACAAATGAAGGAATCCACCACGCTCTCCGCTTCGCAGTCCGTCATGCCGTCCCCGATCATTACGCTTCGTCTGAGGCCCGCTGACTGCAGAATGGAGGCGATCTCGAGACGCTTTCCGCGGGGCTGATTGATCAGGCGTGCCCGATCGAAGTCCGAATACACTCCGTTCTGGAAGAAGATCCGGTTGCACGCCACGTGGGAGAGCGGAATACCGAGCTCCTCGGCTACGGGATCCACCAACTAGGAGTCACCCCAACGACAATGACTTGCATCCGAAATCCCTCCACTCACCAAGTGGATCCTCTTCCCATCGTTTTGAAGCTGCTCCATGAAGGATCGAATGCCTGGAGTGAGAGTCGGCCTCCACTCTGCGAGAAATGCCTTCAAATCGCGCAGTGATGGACTTAGTATCTTCATTCGTCTGTCAAACGCATCGACGTAGGACATCCCGCCTTCCATGGCTCTACACATCACATTCGCACTCCCAGTACGACTTGTTGGTCAGCGCACGCACGGCTTCGGACTTCTTCAGGAATCCAGCGAACTCGTCCAATCCTTCCTGCCTGATCACTGTGCTATCAACGTCGAAGAAGACGCACTGCGCCTGCTTGAGCGCGTTGAGTGCTGCTTGCGGATCTCTTCCGTTCACACGTCCGAGCATGGGAATCAATAGGGCGGAATACAGTGAACAAAGCAAGACTCAGATCCGAACTAGCGCGATGATCTCCCATCCACGAACGAACTACCTGTGATCAGCTCCGAGAAGGGAGGTGTGACGATTTCCAGTCGTGTGGAAAACCCAAAGTGAGGGTGCGATACTGGCCGAAATGAGGCGTTTTTTGTCAAATGACTCATTTCTTCAGCCCTTTTGTTGTGAGAGAAGCAATGTCGGAAAGTGGGGTCTGTGCTGTTCGCTAATGACTAGTCCGTGAAAGAAAGCCTGAGACGAGCAAGGAATCCAAGAAGGTGGAGATTCTTGTGCAAACGTGCTGCGATCCAGTGGCCGTGAAGACCTACGAGGATATGAAGAATCTGATTCAGGAGAAGTACCCGAATCGCGAGTTTTCGTTCAAACAAGAGCTGTATCCCGTGCCTCTCTGGAAAGAAGTTGTCCACGGTGCGCGGTGATGACCGTTAGATTATTGGACGTGCGTGCACTGCCGTCTTCGCTCTCTTCTGCGTTCTCCTTATCGGAATCCTCGTTGTAGGCGTTGCAGACGGGGCGGTGAGTGAGTAGATTCCGAAGACGCCCTACGCCTATCTGATTTCAAACGACTTCTTGACCATGTTCCGCTCGAAGAAGTGGGCCTTGGTGGGAGTCGTCTTCGTGATAAACTACATTTCGGAGAACATCCAGAAGACGGGCGCCTTCGAGGTGTACGTGGACGGTGAGCTCATCACCAGCAAGCTGAAGGACGGAGACTACCCCGAGGAGCAGGTGCTGTTCGACAAGATCGAGAAGAAGCTGTAGTCTGTTTCCAACAAACACGACACTCTAGCCCTTCCAAATGGCTCATCTTCTCGTTCAACTCGTCCGTCGTTCTCCCAATCCACTTCAATGTATCAAAATGTGTATCAATAATCGAGCTGATCACCGAAAACGTGTTGTTCGTCTACCCATCACCCAATCGCCTCACCGCTCACCTCGTTCCCTCTGACCAACTTCTTCGCTCTTTCCTCCACCTCCTCCACTCCCTTGCCCACCTTCGCCACATTGCTGTTCAACACCAGCAATTGTTGGTAGATGTCGTTCCTTCGCTCGTTCGTGAGTCCCTTCTCGTTGCTGTCCAGCTCCTTCTCCAGCTGCTACTCGTTACTCACCCCCCTCACCCCCACGTCCAGCAGACTGCCCAGCTGCTCCTGGTGGTGCTGGATGCTCACGAACTCCTCTCTGTAGTTCGTCTGCTTCGTCTAGTCCTCACGCGCCGCCCTCGCCCCTACGAACACCTCGCTCAGCCCGCGCTCCAGTCGCTGCAGAGAGGTGAAGTAGTCGTACAAAACCCGATCGCAGGCGGTCACCTTCGCCGCCAGCGCGATGAACTGCGTGGACTGCTTCTCGAGCTTCTCGTTCCACCGAGACAGCAGCTCGCTCAGCGTCGCCTTCTTCGCGTCTAGCGATGAACACGCCTCTCTGTTCTCACCTCCGTCGATGCTCGTTGTTGTTACTGGGTTCGCTGTTGGGTTCGCCGTTGGGTTCGCCGTTGGGTTCGCCGTTGGGTTCGCCGCCTCCGGTTTGGCGTCGGTAGGTTTCGTTTCGGCAGGCTTGGCACCGAAGGAGAAGCCAGTGGCGGGTTTGGCATCAGCAGGCTTCTCTTCCGTGGGCTTGGCTCCGAAAGTGAAACCAGTGGCGGGTTTGGCGTCGGCGGGTTTCTCGTCAGGCTTGGCGCCGAAGGAGAAGGCTGGTTTCGCATCGGCAGGTTTCTCGTCGGGTTTGGCTCCAAAAGAGAAGCCAGTGGCGGGCTTGGCTTCAGCAGGCTTGGCACCGAAGGAGAAGCCAGCGGGCTTGGCCTCGGCGGGCTTCTCGTCAGGCTTGGCGAAGGAGAAGCCCGGCTTGTCGTCAGGTTTCGCTCCGAAGCTGAACCCTGTCGCCGGCTTGTTCTCAGCGGGTTTGGCGCCGAAGGAGAACCCGGCGGCGGGCTTGGCGTCAGACTTCGCGTCAGCTGGCTTGCCGAAGGAGAAGGCGGGCTTGGCCTCCTCCTTGTCGCCGGAAGCAGCTGGGGCTGAAGCGGGCTTGGTTTCAGCAGGCTTGCCGAAGGAGAAGCCAGCGGGTTTGGAGTCAGCAGGCTTGGTATCCGCGGGCTTAGCTCCGAAGGAGAAGCCGGTGGCCGGTTTGGCTTCAGCGGGTTTGGTTTCAGCAGGCTTGGCACCGAAGGAGAAGGCGGGCTTGGCGTCGGCAGGTTTAGCGTCAGCAGGTTTGTTCTCAGCGGGCTTGCCGAAGGAGAAGCCAGTGGCAGGTTTGGCATCGGCTGGAGCGTCGGCAGGTTTGGCTTCGGCGGGTTTGGCTCCAAAGGAGAAGCCAGTAGAAGGCTTCGTGTCAGCAGGCTTGGCACCAAAAGTGAATCCAGTGGCGGGCTTGGAGTCAGCTGGTTTGGCATCGGCGGGTTTGGCTCCAAAGGAGAAGCCAGTAGAAGGCTTCGTGTCAGCAGGCTTGGCACCAAAAGTGAATCCAGTGGCGGGCTTGGAGTCAGCTGGTTTAGCTTCAGCGGGCTTGGCTCCGAAGGAGAAGACAGGCTTGGCGTCAGCGGGCTTGTTCTCAGCGGGCTTGCCGAAGGAGAAGCCAGTGCTGGCGTTGGTCGTGTTGGTCGTGCTGGCGCCGAAGGCAGGAGCGTTGTTGGCTCCGTTCACGCCGAAGCCGCTGCCCGACGTCGCGTTGCCGCTTGTGGGATTCTGCGCGTTCTGGGCTGGAGCGCCGCTGTTGGCGCCGAAGGCTGGCGCGCTAGTGTTGGTCGTGTTGCCGAACGAGCTGCCGAAGGAGGATCCTCCGAACGCGGGCTTGCTGCCTCCTGCATTGCCGAAGGGAGAGGCGTTGTTGTTGTTATTGTTGTTACCGAAGGCACTGTTGTTGTTGTTACCACCGAATGGACTGGCATTGTTGTTGCTGGCATTACCGAACGTGGAGGTGTTGTTGCTACCAAATCCACTGTTGTTGTTATTGCCGAAGCCACTGTTGTTGTTATTGCCGAAGCCACTGTTGTTGTTGTTATTGCTTCCGAATCCACTCGTGTTGCCACCAAAGCCACTGTTGTTATTGTTGTTGCCACTACCAAATCCACTGTTGTTATTAGTATTACCACCGAATCCACTATTGCCATTGTTGTTACCACCGAATCCACTGTTGCCACCAAAACCACCACTATTGGCATTGCTACTACCAAATCCTCCATTGTTGCTACCGAATCCACTAGTGTTGGTATTGTTGTTTCCAAATCCTCCATTGTTGTTGTTAGCGCCGAATGCACTGTTACCACCGAAGCCGCTGTTATTGCTGTTGCTACCAAAGCCGTTTCCATTATTTCCACCAAAACCACTGTTGTTATTGTTGTTGTTGCCAAAGCCTCCGTTATTACTGCCGAATCCACTGTTTCCGAATCCGCTTCCACCATTGTTGTTTCCAAACCCACCATTGTTGTTTCCAAAACCACTAGTATTGCTGCCAAAGCCACTTCCACCGTTATTGCTTCCGAATCCACCATTGTTGCTTCCGAAACTGTTTCCACCATTATTGTTACCGAAACCGCCTCCATTGTTGTTCATACCAAAGCCAGAGTTTCCTCCGAATCCGCCATTGTTTCCGCTTCCATTATTTCCTCCGAACCCGAACCCACTCCCGTTTCCACTGTTGCCTCCAAAGAAGCTGTTATTCCCACTGCCGTTGTTATTTCCGTTGTTATTGTTCCCTCCGAACGACGAATTCCCAGACCCTTGTCCTAAACATGAATTGAGCGAAAGATGAACTACCAAAGAGAGAGCCAGAATTACTGTTGCCTCCGCCTATAGATAAAGCGAAACGAGAGCGGCGCGTTCCTACCCCAAGACATTCTTCACAATCGAATTGTTGGATGCTTCCTGTCGTTTTCCGTCCTGATCGGGTTTTTATATATGTGTCCAAAATAGCCCACGCGTCCGGAATTCCACACTTCGCATGGATACTCTACGCCAGGTATCTCGTTTCCAGCCAATCATAGCCATACGCCTTCGAGTCTATCTTTATGAGAGGTTTCTCCTCCACGGATGATCAGCCGGAGAGTAGCGCGTTGAGGTTTTTCGACAGTGTCTGCGTATTATTCGTTTTCGGAGACATTTGCCTATTCATCGGTCTCTTCCTCCTGCTTTCGCCGGATAAAAGACTTCAGAAGATCACCCAGTAGTTGCGGTCAAGCGCTATGACGCTTAGATACAACGCCGATGCAGACCTCTGGAACAACAAGTGGTCGAACCAGTTTATTTCTGCATCCTTTTCCGTTAGTGTTGATAATCGCTCCTCGCTGCTAACCCCAAATACTACACAGTACGGATCCTTTTACCCGTATCGCGATGCGTGCAGCGGCGAACGGGATCCTTCCTGCCTCGTGTCCAAAGCCTTGTTCTATGAAGCGCGTCTGCCCCATCTGTCCAACGACTCCCACACGTTTGAGTTTCATTCTGTCCAATCTGTCCTTTACAACACGACGCTTCCGATGGTCCAGAACTGGACGCTGTCGAGAAGGGCGATTAGCTGCGAGGGAGGAAGCCAGTACCTTTGCCGGCATCAACATCACGCGTAGAGGCACCTGCAGGATGGTATGCAGTGTGATTGGCGGACACTGGAGCACCGATGATTACTCCTGCCACGTGACTGGCTATCTCTCCCGAATCTGCATTCGTGTGCGCAAGGGCGGTGTAAACGACACGGAATGGGTGGTGGACACTCCGCCGTACGTGGAGGGGGTGATGTTGATGTGTAGGTTCCAGAAGCTGTCCGGCAATACCGTCGAGGAGGGCTGCGAATACCGCGACGAGACGAACCTGCTTCGCTACAAGAGCAATCACAAGTGGCTCCCCTTCGTGTACACCGTGCAGCCGCCTTCATCCCTTCACATCGCTGTATCAGCCTTCCTGTTCCTCTAACCCCGCAGATCCGGCACGCCGGCGACGCGTACATCCGCACCGACTCCATCACGGCGGGCTGCAGCGCCAACGCACTCGAGGAGGCGCACTGCTTCGGCAACGGGAGGAAGGAGTCCAGCTGGGTGATTTGGCTGACGCTCGTCGTGGGCGGCGCGACGGTTGTCTGCGAGATTGTGGTGGGCGTTCTGCGCTGCACGGGCAAGTACTCTTCGTCGTGCTCCGCCACGCTCTTCGTGCCCGCAGCCCGTATTGCGTCGGAAGGATTGGTGACGCGTAGGCGGAGGGGAGGATGTGAACAGTCTGCCGCTGGAGGAGAAGATGTTGCTCAGCCCCCCTCCAGACCGCGAGAACACCATCAACATCCCCAAGCAGCTGTCGAACACGGAGGAGGACCTCAGTGGGGGCGACGTGCGAGAGACGGACGACCCGCTGAGTCATATCACGCTGTCGCAGTATGTTTCGTCGTACAACGCGAACAATGGAGGGATGAAGGTGGACCATTCGAGCCACTTCTCTTCTGCCTTCGGAGAGAGCAATTACGAGGGCTGCGAGGAAGGCATATAGTCTGTTTCATGTCCTGTTTGTTGCTCATATCCGTCATTGCATGAGCGAGAGATCCCACTTCTGCTATCTCCTCCGCTCGCTGAACCCGAAGTTCAAGACGTCCACCTACATCGGATACACGGTGAATCCGAAAAGGAGGATTCGTCAGCACAATCGAGAAGTGTGTGTGTTTGGTTTGCCTTCACCCAAAGATTACAAATGGCGCCTATAAGACGCACCGCGCCATGCCCTGGGAGATGATCGTCGTTGTGCTCGGGTTTCGCTCGAAAAAGGACGGACTGTCTTTTGAGTGGTGTTGTATCCACTCCTGCCGGGTTTGAATCCCTAGGGCAACATCCCGGGAAGAGCACGCTCTGTCGCCAGTACATCTCTCCCACTCTGCAACGAAGGAGAAAGTACATATCCAAGATTGAGATCGCGCTCGAAATGGTGTTGCTGTCGATCCCCCTCCATGCATAGATGTCGCACACGCCTTGGTGCACAATGCATCTGTCTATGGTCATTCCCAGTAAAGATGTGTTCACTGAAGTGCAGAAATCGCTCCCCCGATTTGTCCACAGCCTCTCCATTCTGAACGAGCCCATTCAGTATCTCTATGACCACGCACTTGCCGACGAGAATGGCGTCGATGATGATGCGGACTCCCGCCAAGAGAATGAAACAGAAATGAGCATCGTGAATTCGACGTACGAGGTGGGAAGCAGCGGCTACGTTGCGAACGAGTACTGTCCCGCCTTCACCGTAAGCTGACTTGTTTTCCGAAGCAAACAACGCACTATAATACAACTACCTAGCTGCCACTCAGGAACGGATCGAGAAGATGAGGTCAACGAAGGAATCGTAGGACAACTCGATCTTTCCGTCCTTGTCTCGATTGAGCGACGTGTACTTGATCTGCGACAGCTGCAATTCTGTGACGAGCTAGACAATCAGCACTGGAAGACACGCACACCTTGATAAACTCGTCCATCGATATCGATCCAGAACGGTCCGTGTCTGAAGAGAAGAACACCGTCTGAAAGGTCGTGGGAGAGAGATCAATGCTAGTACTCACTGGGTACGGAAAGCCGATACCCGATCCGCGACAGCGCCTGTTGCAACTCTTGGAAATCGATGGAACCACTCTTGTCTGTGTCGAAGAAGTCGAAGGCGTCTTTCCACCTCCACACCTCGTCCAGGAGGGATTTAAACTCGCTGAAGTCAATCTGCCCACTATCCATGACGATCCCCACCAAAAGCTACTTCCTGTTTCGATCGTGCTTTGAAAGGAGGATGTTCACTGTCGGCAGAGAGAACTGAAGTCCTCCGTAGTTCAAAGCCGTTTGTAGCTCCTTCGGATCCAGCTTTCCACTACCCATGACGAAAGAACGGAAGAATCACTTTCTGTTGAAGTCGACCATGTTGTACAAGTAGTACGCATCCCTTTCCGCATGCGTCCCGTTCTCCCCACACCCGGACTCGTCTATGTGTAACAGGAATCGTTCGCCTCTACTGATCATCAGCTTAGCTTTACAATACGGGCACTATATGTGAGAATAGAGGGTGAGAAGCACAATCTCCGTAAGCGTTCCATCGGCAGATACGATGGTTCCCTGGCACGTTCTACAAACCGACCTCCATGGTCTGCTCATTTACCTCCTTCGGATTCTGAAAAGAGGGACGGAAATACCCTTTCTTTCTGGAATCGGTCAAGGTGAGTCAAACAGAAGCAAGTGAAAGTGAATCAGACGGGAGAGAGGGTACTTCAAAGGGATGAGAGAAGAAGAACCACTCAAACAGACGGGAGAGAATGACATCGCCTCAAACAAACAAAAGAGAATGACAGTGAATCAACAATACTATCAGGATCGTACTTCTTCATGGAGCACTTGTTAATCTGCATCACCGTGTCTTCCACCTCCTAAAGCTCACACACCTTCCCAATTTCCACCTCAATGCACTTCGTTGTGTCCCAATGAAGGATTGTCTTCATCGCATTCAGACATGCCGGCAAGCACTCCATCGCCAGCTCAGTGTCCATCACGCCGATGCGCAACCGTCGCATCATCACGTCAGACAACCGGACCGCCATTTCCTCGCGAATGCAGTACTGGACCTCGCTCTCCAGGTAGGGCAGTCGCTGGTGGAGTCGCTTCATCTCCCCCTTCAGCGCCATCTCTGCGATCTCGTACGCCCTGTAGCCGTAGAAGTGGCTGAGATGCTCGGCAATGTCGCTCGGGAGGCGGTAACTCTCCTCCAGCTCGTGCTGTACCTCGATTTGCTGCTGCATGTAGCGGCGGAGGGGCGGCGCGGGTCCCTGCTTGTTGATCTTCTCGTTGGCGCCGTAGTAGGGGAAGTTCTTCGTGCGACAGGGCTTCATCTACGACTCAGCATCGCGTCCCACGACACACGCGCAAATCGGTGGTGCGTCCAATCACGTCGCACAGGTCCTCCGCCATGTTGCGCACCGTGGTCCACTTCCCGCCAGCGATGGTGATGAAGCCGTCTCCGTCGGACCAGATCTCGTGAGAGCGAGAGATGGAGGCAGTGTCCTTCGACGTGGACTAGCCATGAGGCGATATGAAGTGACGCACCGAGGCGCAGCGGACGAGAGGACGAATGCCGCACCACACGGCGAGGATGTCGGAGGCGTGGATGGGCGTGGTGAGGAACTTGGAGATCTCTCGGAGGATCTCGTCGATGTCGCTCTGCTTCGCCTCGGGGAACTCCTCGATGGCGCAGGGGACGTCCGTCGTTCCCAGGAGCGTGCTACGCCATGAGAGGACGGACGCGAGCCGACTAGTTCTGCCACGGGAGCATGAACATCACGCGCTTGTCCGTCGTGGTCGTCACGATGCCCGCCGATTTGGGACAGAAGTGGCCGCGGAGGAGAATGTGCACGCCCTTCGAGGGTACGACGACGTTCTGGTGGGGCGTGGTTCTCTCCGGGTAGCGGATCTTCTCGTGCATGGACATGATCGCGTCGACGAACGGACCCGTCGCGTTCACGACCACCCTGCCCGGCACCTCGATCGTCTCCTGGGTCAGTCGGTCGCGCACGACCACTCCAGTGATGCGCTCGTGCGGGTTCGTCTCCTTGTGCTGGTCGCAGGGGGCGTGGAGAAGATCCACCACCTCCATGTAGTTGAGCGACACGGCTCCCGAATCGATGGCGGTTCGGTTGATCACGGTGTTCAGACGCGAGTCGTTGGACTGCCCGTCGTAGTAGCTAGGGGTCAGCTCCCTCGTCAGCGCCCTGCATGAGACCTCCCTTCACCCAGTCGAAGTTCAATTTGGGGAAGAAGTACTGCATCTCCTTCCACGTCGTGGTGTGACTACGGGTGAGACGGCAGGGCGACCGCGACCTTCGAGGGAGTCCGCCTTTGAAGGCGATCATGTCGTACATCATCAGTCCGAGTTGGACGTAGCGCATCTCGTGCCACGAGGGACTGGGGATCACGGTGGCGATGGGACGTGTGAGGTAGGGCGCGTTCGCGAGCATGTACTTGCGCTCGTGAAGAGCCTCCTACGCCTCAGCTCCCACTCCTACCCATCACGCGAACTAGCTTGAACTCGTGGCGATCCAAGTGCTTCACGGCGTTTTCGAGATAGCGAACGCCGCCGTGGAGAAGGTTGGTCGAGCGGCTGGACGTTCCCGAGGAGAAGTCGCCCCGCTCCACCAGAGCCACTTTGTATCCGCGAAGCGACGCGTCCAGAGCGATCATGGATCCTGTGGAGCCGCCTCCAATGACGATTACGTCGAAAGGATCTCGCTTGAGAGATCGGATCAGGTGGTCGTTAAAGAAAGATACGGGCTAGGTAAATGTGGATATGTCATCGCGAGACGGCATCTTCGAGTATTGGTAGGTGAAGCCGTTCACCTGGGGATGAAGTGAGGGAGCGTGGCCTACGATAACCGACTGCGCGTTCGCAGAGAAACAACGAATACACTGTCTGCTGAAGAGTTTCGGGTATAAAGACATCATTTTCTGACTGGACCGCATCAATATCCTTCTTCGAAATCACCGCTCTTCTCTCTCGATTTCGCTCTCCGTCTCGATTCCCGTACGCAAAGGGATCGAGACGGGACGCTCGCAATCCCAACAACGCAGCCACAGGGAGCCACCGGGAGCGGACGCCCGCATGTGAAACAAACAACGGAAAACGAAATAGTATATCAGGCTGCGCTTTAATAATGGGGCTCAGTGTAACGAGCGTGATTCTAGACAAATTAGGGACTTCGCCGACAACTACCTCGTAGTAAGGCTCGTAGTGGAAGCTCGAGTCATCGAGGAACATAAGATCACAGATGTGCACGAACACCGCCATAATGAAGAAAGTCGCCTACACACCGGTCAGAATACGGACGCACAGGCGGAATCAGTCACCTACCCAGTACGGCCACGTCTCCCCAGCAACGCAGGTGATAATGAGAAGGATGAAGATCGTTGCCAGCGTTAACTTCTGACGCGCGTTGTCGTACATTGTTCTGCAATGAAAGACGGTCAAAAACTCCAAAGACTGGCTTCCATCCAAACGGGGAAATGTGGGAGTTTCCCCTTTTCATTGGAGAGACAACGCGAAGGGGAACGACACACCGCACTCTTCTCTTCTCTCAACAAACATGCGCATAGGAGAATGAATACGAAAACACTCAAACATGAACACCCCTCTGGTTGCGGCTCGTTGCCTCCTTCTTCTCCAGCTTCTTCTTCCCCGGACTCGCCTTGACGCTCTTGCGCCTCTTTTGGCGCAGGAAGAGGAAGAACCACGCGGCCGCACCAACCACTAAAAGGACAATGACGACGAGCGCCACGACGACGCCCACGGGCAGACAAAGACCCCTCTCCTTCCCCCACTCTCCATCCTTGATTCCTAAACGACACTCCCTCTTCAGCGTACCTATATACGCTCCGTTCCTAGAGCACGCAAACGACTGCGTAACCCCGATCTCCGTGGCCGGGAACACGCCATCTTCAGCGCAGAAGGGCTCGCGAACGGTGATGGCGACCACCACGGACGCTGCTCCATTCGCGTTCCTTCCGTAGATCGTGTATTCCGTCCGGTTCCGGGCTTCTTCGGGAACGCCGGAGATCACGCCCGAGCGCGCGTCCAGCGTCACTCCCTTCGGCAGCTCCGCCTGCTCGTCCACCAGGAACTCCTGGACGATGAATTCAAAGCTGGGCTCGGGGGACGTGTTCATCACGCCCTTCACGAACTCCAGCTCGTTCATGCCGTACGAGAGCGACTCGGGCACGCGCATCGTGCAGCGGTCCAGCAGGACGTCGCCCAGCCGACCGTTCCTGCACACGCGGTAGGCATAGCCGCTGTAGCCGTAGGGACAGAAGGCGGGAGAGAGCTGGCCCTCCATGACGGACGGGTACTCGTCCACGCCGGGGCAGATGTCGCCGTCCACCTTGCAGTTCAGCGTGACGAAGGCGGAGAAGCGAGGCTCCGCCGCCGCGTGCGCGTCGAGCACGAAGCGGAAGGACTTGAAGCCGACGATGGCGAGCGTGGAGGACTGGAGGAAGCGGTGGTGCGCTCGGATGAAGGAGGAGGGCTTCTCGTCCAGCACCAGCCACTCCTCGCTGTCCTCGCTCCGCGCGTACACCGAGTACGCGAAGTTGACCAGCGTGTCGTAGGCGTACAGCGCGTACGCGTTGAACTGGCTCGGCACCGCGTTCTTCACCGACCACTCCACGCGACTGCCCTCCTGGTTGGCCAGGTGCACCATCGTCAGCGGCGACAGGTCCAGGAACGCCTTCAGACTGCCCTCCGCCGGCTCCGTGCCCGTCACGCGCTCCAGACTGTCGCGCACCACCGAGCAGTCCTCCACGCCGAACACGCCCGTCGCGTCGAACACCACCGCCGTGGCGGCGGACTGCTGCGCGGCGCGGTGCAGCTCGAACGCCATCACGTTGAGTCCCTCGACGGCGCCCTGGTTCAGCAGCACCACGTGGAACAGCGAGAACTCCGTGGGATTGTGCGCCGTCGGCGCCGGCGTGCCGTCGTTCACCACCGCGGGCAGGTTGAAGCGCGCCACCAGACGCCCGTTGAAGTACGCCAGGAGGCCGCCGCCGTAGCGCACGCGCACGTTGAGCACGTTGTAGTCGTCGAGACCGCTGATGTCGAAGGCGCGTCGCGCGTACACGGTGACGGGCTCCGCCGCGCCGATCTCCATCCCCTTCGCCTCGCCCCACGCGGAGTCGTCGAAGGAGGGTAGCGCCCAGCCCTCGGGGACGTCGAAGCTCGTCCACACGCGCCACGCGGTGTACTCCACCTGGAAGGGGAGGTAGCTCGAGAAGGCGGCGGTGAGCACCGTCGGCGTGGCGCTCGAGCCGTCGCCCATGGGGAGCTGGCCCAGCTCGAAGCGCAGCGTACCGACGTCGACGGTGAGCATGAAGCCGGCGTCGCTCGCCCAGCCCATGGAGGAGCCCTCGAAGACGAAGGCGTAGATGTTGTGCACGAGGCAGAAGTCGTAGTAGAACAGCGTGTTCGCGGAGGGCAGCGAGGGCAGCGAGGTGACGAGCACGCCCGAGGCGTCGCGTCCGCGGTACAGCGCGTAGCGCATCGACTGCGGGTCGCTGTCCGAGTGGAGCGTGAGCGTGATGAGCGAGCGCCCGCCCGTGCACACGATCACCTCGGAGGTCATCGTGAAGGAGGTGGCGCCGCCCGTGCGCTTCATCGCCGTGATGACGTGTGACTGCCGCGCGGACAGCGTCGTCGGCGTGCCGTGGATCACGCCCGAGTAGCGGTCGATGGCGATGCCCGCGGGGAACGGGGGCGTCACGCTGACCCGCGCGAAGTCCATGGCGGTGGGGTAGATCTCGGCGAACTCGATGTGCAGGTAGGAGGAGAGCTGTGCGGTGGGGTACGCGATGGGCGCGATGGCGCTCAGCATGTCCGTCGCGCGCAGGTCGATGCGGGACACACTCCACTCGCACGCCGCCTCCGAGGCGTAGAGGTTGCGCACGCGGTAGAAGCGCCACGCCTGGGAGTTGACGAGGGCGACCTCCTCCGTCTGGCCCTGCACCCACCACTGCAGGTCGCTGAACTCGCCCAGCTGCGTCCACTCGCTCTCGTCGTTCTTCGCCTCCACCACCATGTGCTGCGGCTCCTTGCCGCGCGCGCTCACGCTGCTCTGAAGGAGGATCGCCGACACCCACTCACGCCGGCCCTCCATGTCAAACACGATGCTGTTTGTGCAGGAGGCGCCCGTGACCTCCGTCGCGCTGTCCTCGTCGACACTGCTGCTCGCGCCGCTCACCTGGTCGCCGGTGACGACGGCGGAGAGAACGCGGGAGGAGGCGTAGAGAAGACGGACGTCGCCGTCGAAGAAGGACGCCGTCTGGCTTGCACTCGTCGCGACCACGGCCACAGCGATGGCGTTGACACCCTCCATCAGCAGCAGCTCGCCCTCCTGCTCCGCACTGACCACCTTGCGCGCGGGCACGGTGATGGCGTAGTAGTCGGCGATCTCTCGCATGGAGGAACTGACCGAGGCGGCGGTGAGCTCTCCCGTGACGCCCTCGCGGTACACCTCGTGCCCGTTGAGCCACACGACCATGCCGTACTTGAAGCGCAGCAGCACGCGGAGTCCTGCCACGCCCTCCGTGCTGGACACGGTGAAGGTGGAGCGATAGAGCTGGAGCTGGTTGGTGGAGTTGGGGAAGCTGCCCACGGTGGCCTGGCTCCAGGAGGCGAGGTCCTCCGTCATCCAGCCGGACGGCAGCTGGCCCATCTTGTAGTACCACGGCGCGGAGCACTTCTGCAGAGAGAGGACGTGGAGCGTGTGGACGGCGGGCGTGCCCAGCGCGTTGTCGAAGCGCGTCTTCAGCAGCAGCTCGCTGTGCCCGCAGCTCTCCGTGAACACCTCGATGAACGACCCCGCGCTCCAGCGCGACTGCTGCGAGGAGAGCGTCAGCGTCACCGCGTCCTGCTGCACGCACAGCCGCGTCACGCGCTTGTTGTTGTCCTGCTGCACGGAGTTGAACGCCTCGGCGTACACCACCTCCTCCCCCTGCGCGAGGACGAAGCCCTCCCGCATGCTGTTCTCGCCGTAGGTGCGCCTCACCACCACCGTTGTGCCCGCGCAGTCGCTCACCGACAGCGTGATGGACCCGTGGTACGTCGTCGCCATGGCGCTGGTGACCGTGAACACGGTGGTCGACAGCGCCGCACGGGGCGTGCCCTCGATGACACACGTGTCGGCTCGGAGCGCGAGACCGGCGGGGAGCGCGGGCGAGATGGAGCAGTTGGAGTAGCCGTCCACGGAGGGCGAGAGCGAGATGGAGTCGACGTTCATGGTGAGCGAGAGGGCGCTGGGCGTGTAGGTGATGGAGGCGGGCGGCGTGAGGCGGCAGACCAGGGGGTAGAACCCGGCGAGGTACATGCGCACCGTCGACAGCTCGGTGACCTCCAGCGTCACGTAGCGGTGGTACGCCGACACGAAGTAGTTGAAATGTTGCAGTGGAGCGTACGCGGCGGTCGTCTGGCCCTCCTTGCTCAGGATGCGCGTCGAGGACGCGCCGTCTCCTCCGGCGACGTTGTAGCTGCGCGGGAAGTAGGCGTTCATGGCCCCCGGCCACAGCTCGACGCCGTTCACCTCGACGCGCGTGCTGCCGAAGTCGAGGCGCACCCACTCCGACGACTGGAAGACGTGGATGTACCAGTAGCTCTCGCGGTTCCAGTCGTGCACGAAGCCGACGTCGTTGGGAACGGAGGACGCGATGCTGGGCGCCGAGCCCACCACGAAGCAGGCTACGGTGAACAGAGCGCAACAGGCGTACGGGAATCGAGAAGCGTGGCGCGGTAGAAGGACATCCAGCAGTTGAAGCCCAGCTCCGTGTCGTCCGCGCCTGACGGGAAGTGCAGCGCCACGGCCAGCGTGTTCTGCGCGTTCAGCGAGGGCATCTGTTGGATCACACACGCAACGAAGACAGTACTTGGCGAATCACGTTGTGGTAGCTGTACGAGGGGTAGGATCCGACGGAAGGACTGTCGGGAGATAGGACGCCGCTTCCGAGATTGTCACGAAACACCTCAACTCCGTTTATGTACGCAGCGGCGCCGTAGCGGTAGCGCAGCGCCAATTCATAGACGGCCATCGTTGTGTCTCCCTCGAACGAAAAGCGATAGAACTGATTCCCGCTTCCGCTAACGGGGTCCTCTCCCAAATGGACTGAGTTCCAGCTCGAAGCGTCGAATGAAGTGCTCTTCCACTCGCTGGACACAGCGCCGACGAAACTCTTCCACAGCGCTCCTTCGGGCACGGGATTGAACACTACACGTTGCACAATAGAGCGTGGAGCGTACGCGAAATGGAATACTCTTCAGACGACAGGGAATGGAGATAGTTCTTGAAGACGACGTTGTTGTAGGCGCCCAGCACTTCAACCCACGAGTTCGACGCCCAGCCATCACCATACCTATGTATTGGGACAAAGCGCTCACAGAGACGAGTCGATCAGCTTCAGCGTATAGACGGAGTGGGCCGCTTCAGGAAGACAGAACTCGCTCTCCCGCAATTCGTTGTTCACGAAGGTGGGACTCGTCACCACCACTTCGCCGTTGTGGATGATTTGGTACTTCTCCTCGTTTGCGTGCTGCATGCCGCACTGCTTGCGGAGTTTGACGTAGACCTGGGGGGAGGAGCAGGTGAGGTCGCAATGAGCAAGAGCTACATGGAACACAAAGAGTGCGTCGTACCCATGACGAGCAATACGAAAAGGGGTATCATCTTCATGGAATGAGTGAATACTCTGGCAGAACACAAATTGGGGCCTGTCAACGGAAACACGTTTACTCATGCTGCCGTTTCTATAAGAAATGGGTCCTTTCCAGTCCTATTGCATAGAGACACTGTAACGATTCCAATATGCGTGCGGAGATGTGAATTCAATTAGAGACGATCGATTCTGAGTCAGTGCCCTATGGGAAACCAAAACGCAGAGAGAGGGAAGAAACGCTAGCCGCGCTCCCCAAAGACTGGCATAATCAAATTGGATCGATTTAGGCGAGTCCGAACAGAGAGTGGCGTGGAAAGACGAAGAGCAACTGACAGAGGGCGTTTCATTGATGAGTGAGTTTGAACCAAGTCTCATTCTTTCATTGTACAGAAAGAGTTGAGGGTTTCCTTTCCTTCGTTCTGTCGTTTTTGAATCTGCTTGCAGCTGAATTATCGAATGGACGCGAATTCAACGGTTGTATTCCCCGAGCGTTTTGAGTGGTATATGATTCGCAATGGCTTCCTGGGTCCCGAGTACTCGTCGAAGCTGGGCTCTCTGCTCATCGGCATTATCCTCATCATTTACGATGGCGTGACGCGCAAGAGACTCGATTATCTCATCTCCTTCATCTTCGGCACGGTCGTGTGGATCGTTCTGGAGTACGTGCTTCTGAAGACGGGCGTGAGAGAGTATCAGGAGGGATTGCTGAACGGGAAGGTTCTCGGGTTCTGGCCGGCCATCATCATTCGCTGTTCGCAGGAGTGTGGGTTTTTGATGGTTTCGTGTATGTTCATGGGCGATCGTCTCTTCAACTGTATGAAGGGAAAGAAGGAGCGCCCGTCGAATCTCCGCCGCTTTGTTGAGTTTGGAGTGTGCTTTGCCTTCCTCACGGCCTCCTCCGTGTTGAACATGCTGAAGGGCAAGAAGGACGTGCGTGCTGTCGGCAGCCCCGACGTGATGGGCCGCCGCAACATGACGCACATTGTTTCGGTCCTGCTGTTCCTGTTCACGACCGTCGTTCCCATCATTGTGATGATTGTGTATCGCAACCGTAAGTACTTCATGATGCGCACTGTTGGTTTTACAGTGTTTGTCACGTGGATTACGGGCTTGGGCATGCTGATTGAGTACAACGTGAATGCCCGTTGGGTGGAGGTGGGTTACTACCCCTACTACATGGCCCTTCCCTCTCCCGGTTTAATGCTTCTGGCGTTCTTGTTCGACCTGGTGATCGAGGTGATCGCGCCTCCAGTGTTCATCTACCATATCATGGTGCTTTGCCGTCTTCTTCCCGATTTCAAGTCGGACGACTACTACAAGACGAAGGAGCTTCCTGTGCAGGCTCCTACCGTCGACGCCGATAAAGTGAAGATCGAGTTGTGCCGTGTTTGTTAACAAAGATGTAAACACAAACGCATGCTACATTTCACTTGTTTCATGCACTTCGTCCTCCGTATCGGAATAGTAGACTTCGGAGGCACACAATGAACCCGTATCTTGTACACAAGAAGACAGCAGAGATGGAGCAGGATACGACGATGTCTCCGAGAGATAGAAATGAAGCGGGATCCTCTTGCCGCTAAAGGAAACGAAAGAGGGATAGAAATCGAAGGAATCGAACGCCTTTGACCGCTGCACCTCTGGAAATGCATCCCTCTCGGAGGGACTGGACACAGAAGGCTCCGGAGTCGCGGAGTCCAAGGAACACGAAGACGGCGAGCGACGGTCAAAGTCGCTGGGGATTCCTCCGTTACCGCACGAAATGGTCCGGTGGTGACGTCTCTACGCATTACAGTCATGAGGAGCGGTGTACAAAGGGCGGCAGTTCTCCCTCCTCTTTGCACGACAATACACTATTCATACTCTACAGTGAATCCATCTCGCCGCTCCTACATAACACTTGTTCAACGCAGGTCGAGATTCCGACGCCATGGGTCGCGCTTTCGTATCGTATCACTGATAAAAACGAATACTCTTGCAAAAACAAAAGACACTCCGATTCACAAACCAGACACAAGAAGAAGAAAACAAATCACTCTTCTGGAAACAACCGATGGATCCGGAATTAAAAACGCCGAGGGAGATGGAAGGCGCGCAACTGAAGGTCTTTAATGTGGAAGAATGACGGCTCTGCCAGAATTCGCCCCCTTTTCGGCGCACAGACAAAACTGGCAATCCTTCCCTTGTTGCTCCTTCTGTACCTTCCACTCGCGTGCTCCATATCTGCGTAACCAACGCCACTGGACAGCTTTTCGTTTGGATAGAACAGCAATACGTCGATGGATACGAGTGGTCAGAATAAGCGAGAATCGCCAAATCCAGACCTGGGCAGAGAGCGTCGTCAAAGATTGGGTATCGTTATGCGTAGAGTCGCCCCAACTGAAGAGACCGAAGTCCTTCATGGAGCTATGTACTGGATGGGTGGGGATCTGTCACGTCCGTAGACAACACAAACCAGTCGTGGAAGCGGGATTGGAACATCGGGGACCGTTACGCCATTCAAAAGATACTGGGAAACGGCAGCTACGGCGACGTGGCCAAGGCGTACGACAACGCCAAGAACGAAATTGTGCTGCTTTCACTCTCTCCTCACCCGTAGGTGGCAATAAAGAAGATCGGCTGCTTGTTTGTGGATATTCAGGACACGAAGCGCGTATTACGCGAGATTTATATACTACGGCACTTCCACTCCCCGTTCATTGTGGGGCTGAGGGACATTTTCGCCTCCTCCAACTTTGACAAGGATCGGACGATGTACGCGTGGATTCACGGCGTCAGGCATAGATACATTGTGATGGACTTCATGGATACAGACTTGTACAAGGTGTTCTCCAGCAACCAGTACTTTGAGATCGATCACGTTCGCTACGTGTTGTACCAGATCCTCTGCGGTCTGCTGTACATGCAGTCCGCCGGCGTCATTCATCGCGACATCAAGCCGGCGAACATTCTTCTCAATGAAGTGGGATTAAGCAATGCGTGTCACCGGTAGGACGTGTCCGTGAAGATCTGCGACTTCGGACTCGCTCGCGAGCTCACCCACTTTTCAAACGAGTCGACGTCGACGCACCTCGTGGGACGCGAGTCCTCCAACAGCTTCCAGTCGCGCAAGAGTCTCTGTCTGAGCAACTCCTGCGCCGATGTGCCGTCGCCGCCTCTGTACCACACGCTCACTCGCCACGTGGTGACGCGGTACTACCGCTCGCCCGAGCTGCTGGTGCTGGGCACGTACCACGAGGGCGTGGACATGTGGTCGGTGGGCTGCATCGCGGCGGAGCTGCTCCAGATGATCAAGGAGAACCAGCCGCACTACCAGGACCGCCACCCGCTCTTTCCCGGCAAGTACTCGTCCCTCAGTCCGCGGTACGACTCCCCGGTGGCGGATCTGACGGAGATGGAGGGCGTTTCGCTGAAGGAAGACGACCAGATCTGCGTGGTGAGCCAGGTGATGGGGAGACCGCCGGAGAGCTTTCTCGAGCGAATCCCCTACGCGCAGGTGAAGGAGCAGCTGAAGGAGTACCCGGAGCGAGTGGGTGAGGGGCGTGCGTGTGACGAGTAGAAGGTGGACTGGAAGCAGATGTTCCGCATGATTCCCGACGATCTGTGCGACCTACTGAGTCGCATGCTGGTGGAGAGTGGGTCGGGAGCGTGAGGAGTAGGAGTACGACGAGTACAAGCGGATTTCGGTGCGGAAGGCGCTGGAGCACGAGTTCTTCTCCTCTGTGAGGGACACGCAAATGGAGATCGAGTGCGAGACTCCGCTGGACTTTTCCAAGCTGAATGCGCTGACGAATATGAGCATGACGGAAATGCACGAGTTTTGGCTGTATGAGATTGAGTACTGGAATCAGCGACGCAGTCGCAAGAGTTTGTGTGTTTGTTTGGTGAGAGTGTGATTAGCGTTTAATGGCATTTGAGTGTGGTTTAACGATGCTTGATTATCAGCAGTAGTGATAATTGTGTGTGGCTAACGTTTGACGATTAACGATAACGAGTGGTAATTGGTTGTGAATAACGTCTGACGATCAACGATAACGAGTGGCAATTGATTGTGACTAACGTCTGACGATCAACGATAACGAGTGGCAATTGATTGTGACTAACGTCTGATGACACTCAACGATGTCCAACAAAAAGCAGCAAGGTTCTCCTTCAGTACAAATGAAAACGCATTAACTATGAGGCTTCTCCTTCTTCTGGCGGAACAGAGCGAGAAGAGAAGTCTTGGAGACGCAGACCACCTTGAAACGGACTCCCGGAATATCACCCACAGCGTGACCCGAACGACCGAAACCGGCAATCAGCACCTCGTCGTTCTCGTCCACGTAGTTCAAGCAACCATCGCGAGGAACGAAGGCAGTGATCTTCTTGCCGTTCTTGATCAGCTGCACACGCACGCACTTACGAATGGCGGAGTTGGGCTGCTTAGCCTCCACACCGCTACACATCATGAACAGGAGAGAATCGCCTACACCTTCTCGAGGACAATACCCTTGGCCATGGTAGCGCCACCGAGGACGTTGGCCTTAATGGAAGAAATGTTGTGACCCTTCTTGTACTTCTAACCCATCAAACGGAGAAAGACCAAAACAAACCTTATCGGCCCATCTCTCCTGGCGACGGACAACACGGAGCTTGCGAGCAGCACGAATACCACAAGGCTTACTACACAGCCAGTTAGCCTCCAATCACCAACAGGAACACAAACGAATCAGGTGCATCGCACTCTGCACGTACCCTTTACCCATTATAGCAATCTGTACTTAGGGAGAAGCAGAATTGACGCTCCGCTCATTCTCCACTCCAATCACCCCTTGGTTCCATTCTTGTCTCCACCCCAAGGGGCACGAATTGGGAAGGGCTACACGAATTGGCGAAAACTGCAGGGACGAATACGGGCAGGATGTACAACACGCGTATAGGCGGTGTCACGCGGTACCACGCGGTTGAGGGATTGGGTAATGCATCAAGTCACTCGCCCCAATTCGCTGTGCCTGTGACGTCGGAATAGCGTGAAGAACTGCATGGAATGGGAGGGAGACTCCGTCAGAAAGATGCTGACTCTTCTTCTATTGCTCGCTGTGTCTTGTGTACGATTTTGTGTCAGCTGCGTTACGAAAAGGGAACGATCATCACGAAGGTGAATGAAGACGGTCTTCATGAGCTGGAGAAACAGCACAAGGCGGTCGTGCTTCTGTACTACATGGAGGTAGGAGTGGATACGAATCATGACGGGAAGAGATGTGGTCACTGCAAGCGTTTTGCTCCGGAGTACACGCAAATCGCGAACTCGTTTGAAAATCAGTATGTCTGTGTGTTGAGTCTTTCATCCTAGTCCCGAGATTGCGTTTGCCAAGTTAGATTGTTCAGAAGAGAGCCGGTTCTGCCAGAGTAAGCTGGTTTTTGGAGTCCCCTTCATCATGGTGTTCGTAAAGGGGCATCAGGCTCCATACTACTACAACGGACCTCGCACTCCGATTCAGCTTGTCGTCTGGATCGGGTCCATCACGGGTTCACTTCTCTTCGTCCGTTAATCGGTAGACGTGAACGTTCCGCTAGCACCGGCGGTGGACATCGTGCCTCCCCTCACTCCAGCCGCTCTGAAAGAGGCGATGCAGAATCCCGAGACCACGACGATTGTGTATGTGTGGAAAGAGGGAGACGATAACGCGAACGCGGAGGCCATTGCTCGTAAGCTGGCGAACAACTTCCTAATCGATTCCTCCGTGCACTTCTATTCGTATCAGTATTCGGAGGCGACGGGCATGAGGGCGCTGCAGTCCGTGGTTCACGCGCCTCTCCCCACGTTCCTTGCGATCAGCAATGGAGAGATTGCTCAGTATGAGTATGAGAAGGTGTATGAAGAGGATGAGGAGGACGACGACGATGACGACGACGAGGAGGACGACGACGAGGACGACGACGAGGAGGACGACGACGAGGACGACGACGAGGACGACGACGACGAGGAAGAAATGGAAGTGGAGCAGGACATTGAAGTTCCGAAGGAGCCGAAGGTGATTCGGGAAGAGATGACGGATGTGTCGGTGAACCGGTTCATCAACGACTACGCTGGAACGGAGCTCAACGTCAAGGGCGGCTTGTCCACCGCCTTCGGAAGAATCCCTGTTGCCGACAGACTGATGAAGGACGTGAAGGTGGCCACGGCTGCGTTCTATGGCCAGATGAAGGAGCAGCTTGCCGGAAGCACCAATGATGGGCGTTTCGCAAAGGTGTATTTGGAGGTGATGGACGTGCTCAAGAACAAGGGAATGGACGCGGTGTGGACTCTCGTGAAGGAGAGTCGTCGTCACCTTTCCGAGCTGCGTCGTCATAATCGCGAGTATGAGGATACGCTCGCTCTGCGAAATGTGGCGAGAGCAGTGGCGAAGTATCTGAAGGTGGAGGAGGACCTTTTGAGTGACGAACTGTAATTGTGTTTCTGTTTGATGCAAAAAGGCGCGTTTTCGGGACTCGTGGTCTTCATTGTTCCTCTCGCGTTCAATCGAGCCAATACTCTAATTCGTTCTTTTCGCAGCTATTCGAGAGAATAGGCAGGACTCGAATCGAATTGGCAATGAGTGTTCGTAAAGCGCCTTCCGCAAAGTACAGTGCCATGTCCTCGGCGTGCGCGTCGACGATCACGCAGCTCGTGATGGTTCCGTGCGAAACCATCAAAGTGCAGTTGCAGGTACACTTCTGTTGCTGCAGCCATCCGTAGATATTTCAGAAAGTCAAGGTGAAGGGGGAGAGTCCGCTTCTTAACAGTCTTCGTTTCATTTACCGCAACGAGGTGCTTCCTCGTCGCTCGCCTGATGCGTAGGGAATACTCGGCTTTTGGAGAGGCTATTTTGTGTCTCTGTCGTGCAGCATTCCATCCTGCGCCATCTACTACGCCACGTTTGAAACCATGCGAAGACGTTTCTACAAGAAGTGCACGTCCTACCCAGCGTGAGTTCCACTGTTTCGACTCATCCCAGACTGACTCCGTTTGTTCCCGCGATAGCCAGCAGCATCGCGCAGACGTGCACCTGCCTCGTTACGTCGCCGATTGACCGTTTCCGAACGCAGTACTGGGCGGAGTCGGCTTTCTCCGTTTCCGTGACGTCTAGTCGCAACAAGAAGGTGTCGGTGCTTCTGCGGGAGACGCAGATGCAGGTGAAGCGAGAAGGCGTTCGGAGCATGTACCACGGACTCAAGCCACTGCTCATCCGCGACATCGCCTTCTCCTCCGTGTACTGGACCGTTTACGAGCAGCTGCGATCCGCCGCGGGCTCGTGGGGACTGCCGCCCGTGCTCCAGAATCTGCTGGCGGGCTCAGTTGGCGGTATGGCGACTTCCGCCCTCGTGACACCGATCGACCTTGTGAAGACGAGACAGCAGGTGCTGCAGACGAAGGAGAGCATTTGGTGTACGCTGAAGACGATTGCCTCTGTAGCTGTGGCGAGTGTGGGTCACGAGTAGGAGGAGGGCGTGCGCGGACTGTTCCGAGGGTTGACGCCGCGCGTGATTCAGACGATCCCGACGATGTCGATCATGATGATGGTGTACGACGGGCTGAATCGGTTCATTCTCCGCCAACAGAACTACGTAGATGTCTCTTTATGGGTGTGTTTGTTACGAAACAAGAGTACATGCGAGGACGGATAATCTTCCGGATCTCTCCACACTTCGGACACTTGAAGGTCTGAGACTACACGTGAGGATTCATTCCGTCACCAACCTTCAACGCGAGCGCGCGCACCTCGTCGTCCGGAGTCTCAATCGAACCGATCGCTCCCGGACTCGGAACGGGGATCATACTCGATATGGCCTGGAGAATGGTCTCGACTAGGGATGACACCGCGGCTCGATCACCACTCGACCAGGACGGCGACCACTCCTCTTTGTGGAAGGACGTAATCGTCAAGCAAATCTTCTTGTTGATCTCAAAGCGGCCGTTCTCCTGCCCATTAGTCCCCATCGCAAAAGCATACGGTGAAGAACGAAATGTCGGGAGGAGACATGGGGAAGTCCGTAGGTAGCATAATCTTTCCGTGATAAACGCCCTTCTCGTAGGGCGTGTCCGATGGACCGCGGATCGTGAAGTGCCACTCAAGGTTGTTCGCCTATCCGTGTTAGAAAACGAGGAGTGGCTCACAGTCACCGGTTCCGCGTGGAAATCGGGATTCTTGTTCCTGCGCATGCTTTGGATTTCCTAACTATCACTCGTTGTCCTTCACAGTCCCACCTTGTTGATGCGACCGATCGTAATGCCACGTGACATGTGTTAGGTTTCGGATAGTCTCAGCGCTTGCGAGGTGGGGAGAAACGAGTTCGCTCGCAGAAAGGAAGAGAACGCGAGAAAGACTGGGAAGACCGTCCGAAGAGGCAAAAGAAGTCGCGAAAAGCGGCGATTCTTGTTTTGATCCATAACAAGATTAGGAGGATTCCGATGGAAGCAGAGTATAACCAACGAGACGTCCAACCGAAGGTGGGCTGGACTGAGGACGGCTGGGACGCAGTGTCGGGTCTTGGGTCGGGAGTGATCATTAGGAGCGCTGCCCGCGAAAAGCGAGCGGAGATGAGCAAGAAGATGAGCGAGCAGGCAATAAAGATGCAGAAGCGACTCGAAGTGATCTTCTTGCGTGGAGCGGTGACTTGTAGGAGGAAATGAAGCAGAAGGACATGGAGGTGAAGGAGAGAATCGCGAAGCAGAAGGTAGGCGTATGTGGTTGTGTTCAGTGTAGGAGGAGGAGGAGAAGAAGAAGCAAAAGGCGCAGGAGAAGAAGGCGAAGAAGGCGAAGAAATCAAAGGCGGAGAGCGGCGTGAAGGAGGAGAAGCTGATGCCGCAGTACACTGCGAAGGAGCTGAAGCAGGCGGAGATCCTTCGTCGCGAGCAGCAGAGCGAGCGCGACCAGCAGAAGCAGAGAGGTGGTGGAGCGGCTGGAGGATGATGCGTAGAGAAGAAGGAGATGGAGAGAGCCACTCTGCAGGAAGCAGCGGACACAGCGGAGGAGGTGGAAGAGTGAGGGAGGCGGAGACAGGTCACGCGTAGAAGAGAGTCGTACAGCATGAAGAACCCGCCCTATCTGCTCATCTTCGTTCTCTCCTTCATCCTCTTCGTCAGTACGCCCTGGTGCTGGTCGTGAACCGTAGTCTTTGTCCGTCACTTTACACAGTACCGCCTGACGCTCGACCTGTCGGGGGAGCGCATGGACGCGTTCGTGAAGCTGGTGGACGAGATGAAGAAGGCGTACGGACAGAGCGTGGTGAACTTCTCTGAGATGCAGCCGGAGGTCAAGGACATGAAGCGCGCCTATCTCCAGATCAACTTCAGCAAGTTCAGCGAGCTTATGCAGTTCTATGGTAAGGGTTATGGCGACGGCTGGAGCGTAGTGTCTTCCTTTTTCACGCGTGTGATGGAGTTCTATCGTTCTTGCTCTGTTTCTTGCATGAATGACCGTTACGTTTCTAGCACGAGTGTCCGTTCCGTTTCTAGCACGAATGTCCGTTCTGTTTCTTGCATGAATGCCCGCCCCTTTTCTAGCACGAATGCCCGTCTCAGATCTCTCTCAGAGACAAGAACACCCCCACATTTCTTTCCTCATGCCGTCTCCATCCCTACTAAGCAGCTCCATGCGCATAGCGAAGCGGATTGCGCGCAGCGGAGTGTGCTCGAGGAGAGAGGCGGAAGAGCTCATCCAAAACGGCCGCGTGTCCCTGAACGGCGTTCTGGTCACTTCGCCGGCGCTCAACGTTACGCTGAAAGACCGAGTGTGCGTGGACAACGTACCACTGTCCCCGATCCAACGAACTCGCGTGATCGTTGCGAACAAGCTGAGCGGGGAGTTGATAACGAAGAAGGACGAGCGAGGTAACTCGTGTGCTGTGTCTCTGGCCGAGCGGACAATCACCGTGTTGTAGGGAGGAAAACCATCTTCGATCGGCTGAAACTGACCGGTCTGGACGGCCACATCATGCCCGTCGTAGCTGCTGTTGCGTCTGGTTCACGATAGGGACAACTAGACTACAACACAGAGGGTCTCCTGCTCCTGACCAACGACGGAGACTACGCGCGCTTTCTGGAGCATCCCATGAACGCAATCCCGAGGCGGTATCGCGTCCAGGTGTATGGAACGTGGGATGAGAGGCGTGTGGCCGCGCTGCGGCATCCGAACATAATCGACGGAAAGCGGTACAACGGGTGCATCGTGAGGCGGAGTCTCGACATGTCGAGCGATTCTGCGAAACAGAGCTGGTGCACCGTCCAGGTCACCGAGGGGAAGGTGGGGCTGTAGAGCGCAGCTAACGTGCAGTATCACGAGGTGAAGAAGCTGCTGGGATTCGTGGGCTTGCAGGTGGAGAAGCTCATTCGCACGGACTTCGGCGCGTACCGTCTGGGCGATCTGTCCCCTGGGGAGTTCCGCGAGGTGCGAGCGATTCCGAGAGAGCGCGTGGGTCGCATCCGTCCCTTCGACGGCGTGTTCAGTGTTTGTTTGAAGTATAATTTATCAGCAAGTACCATAAACCGTTAATCATTGACGTTCATGTCTTCCTATAATGCATCATGTAAATTATATATTTCTTTTTTCGTAGACATTAAATCTACTGATGAAGCAGCCCACATTCTCCTCCGCCCTCAAATAGGGCCCTTGGCCTCTTTTTGATTATGGGTTCGTGTTCTCTCCCAATTCGACACGCTTCTCCTCGCTGTGATTCCCAATTCAACACCCATCTCCTCACTATGATTCCCAATTCAACACCCATCTCCTCACTATGATTCCCAATTCAATACGCATCTCCTCGCCGCGATTCCCAACAAACACAACACTAAAAGCCAAACATATTCTCCACAATAACCTCCGCGGGCACCGCTCCACTGTCCAACATGTCCTAGAAGTGAAAGGAGAGTCGTGCATCCACTTCCAGATTCTGCGCCTGTTCCGCGATGGAGCTCGCATTCTGCGACAGATACGTCACCAAATCGTGATAGGTGACTTGGAGCCGAGAAGCCAGCTTGTGCAGTCGAGACGTCAGTTTCATCTACAATGAAGCGACAGCATAGGCCTTGCCTGCTCCACCATCGACAGCTTGTGACCCGGCGAAGCGAACTTGTCGTTCACCTCCTTCACGGTTGGAGGAGGCGCCACCTCCTGCGTTTCCGACGCCCCCGCCTTCTCCTGCTTCTTCTCTCGCTGCCGTCGCCGCTTCTCCTTCTGCTTCTGCTTCTTCCTCTCCAACTGCTCCTCCGTCACGGGCTCGGGAACGGCGCTGTTCTTCCAGTCGTACCTGCGAGTCAGTCCGCCGAGTCAGCACCACTGCTCCGGATGGTCTCCGCGATAGGCGCGGTACGCCATTCTCGCCTCCTTGCTCGTGCACAGGTTGTACGGCAGGCGGTCCTGCAGGTCGCGCGTCGTGGGATCGCTCCCGCACTTCAGCAGCAGCCGGATCAGTCCCTCGGCGTTGTTGATGGAGGCCACATGTAGCGCCGTCTCGCCGTCTTCGTCCCTGGTGCGTGACGCCTCCTCGCCTCTCCTACCACACGCTGTTGAAGTGCGGACGCTCCGTGAGGATTCGGGCGATTCGCTCCTCGTCGCCGGAACGAACGGCGTCCCAGAACTCGTTGTCTACTCTTCACGCAGAATGACACGCCTTACACTCGTCGTCCACGAACAGCGACGCCACCTCCTCGTGGTGCTCCGCCTCCATCGCGGAGGGCGCTTCCTCCTTCACCACGCTCTCCTCGGGAGCGGGGAGGAGCACCGTTTCCTCCTGCTTGTCGCACACGCTCACCGACACCAGCTGGGAGTAGATCCGGTTCATCTCCGTCAGGTTCGGCTTCTTGAAATAGAAGGGGATCTTGCGCACGCGCGGGTTGCTCTTCTCCAAGCACCCCTCGTCGAAGAACAGCGGCCTACTTGTGAAGGCGACTCCAAGCACTCACAAGTGGAGCTTGGTTGTTCCCAGGAAGACAGCGGAGCAGGCGTTGATCTCGTCGTGCAGCTTCCGAAGCGTGTCGCGCACGAACTCCTGCATCAGAAGCTCGTTGTGGCGACGCAGACGCGCGCCCATCGATATCGCCTTCCCCGTTCCGTTGTCCTTCTTGTGCTGCGCACCGCCCTGCTTGCGACGGGTCGTGTAGCGCTTCTCCTGTCGACTGATTTGCAAAACCCCGCGGTCGTAGATTCCGCAAATGAAAAAGCCGCTGCGGTACAGCAGAACGCAGAAGTGGCCGTCCAGATGGTCGGCGAACTGGAACAGCGACAACTCGCGATCATTGAAGCCGCTTTCCAGCAGCCGCTTCACCACGGTTATCCTCGAGTGCTCGAGATTGAGGGAAAGGAGACAGCCCTCTTCGGTCACATCCAGACTGTCTTCCTCGTCGTCGCTCTCCTCGTCGCTCTCCTCGTGCGCCTGCTCCCTCACTCTGTCCAAGTGCGCCTTCGATTTGTAGTGCTCTTTCTGCTCATCCAGTGACGAAAACACCATGGAGCACAGCGAGCACGCGAAGTGCAGCAGCGAGTTCTCCTTTGCGATCCGAATCACCTCGCCCTGGGGCGCCTCGATCGGTGTTAGGTCCTGCGTCCGCTGCTTCTCGCTTCCAAGGGCACGGATCTCCTGCCTGACGTCTTCCGGAAGGCTGTACAGCGGAACTCGGTACGGCTTCAACATGGCGAACAATTATGTGACAACAAAGCACGCCATTGCACAAAAAGAAAAGCAAACATCTAAAACGACTAAGCAGACTTCTCCGCAATCTCCTTCTTCCGACGCTCCGACTCCTCCTTCTCGTACGCCTCCACCGCCGCCTTCGCCTTCAGCGCCTCTTGGATCTACAGAGAATGAGTATGTGTCGCGATTATGACTCGAAAACCTCAAATTGTGACGCAAAAAACGTCGTCGACAGGGGATTTGCGAGAGACTGCTCTCTACCCCCGTCCAGAGGCTGCCTTAAGGATCACGGTTTGGGAAGATGCAGAACGCGGTTCCCACCACTCTACCGAAACCAACACAGCTACTCCATTGTCCAAAGTAGCCCTCGTTGCCATCGGAAACACTCATCACACGCCACTTACATCCTCCTCCGACGGGTTCTTGACCTCCCACGTGCGCTCGATGAACGCGAAGGGCTTCTTGCTGTCGCTCGCCGCCTTGATTCCCTTCTTCGACGCGAGGACTTCCAGCGGAGCCTCGCCCTCGATCACCATCTGCATCGCGTCCAGTCCTTCCGATTACGACAAGCGAATGCAAATACCTGTCGGCTTGTTCAGGAACGTATTCACGAGCAGGCGGTTGTCCACTCTCTCCTGACGAGCTCTATCCACAGGATCGTACACTTCTCTTCTCAGAATGACTCTGTTTCTCTTCTTGATATGACCCTTGCGTCTTCTCGCCATTCGCAATACGATAGTTGTTTCCGAATGAGGAAGAGGTTGGGTGGTTGTTCGAGAATCGGGTCACTTTTCAGAATAGGGGCACAGGAAAGGGAGATCTCACTCAATATAGGATGAACTGCGCTCGTATCTTGTTGAAGAACACTTCCAAGTCTGTGAGCAGAGTGTTCCGCAGAAACTTCGGCGAAACGGCTGTGCACAAGAACATCTGGATTGAGGAGCACAACGGCATAAAGGAGGACCTCACGAACCGATTCGAGTGGTCCGGACAGAATATTATGAATTCGATCGTCTTCTTGGGCCTTATTCCCTGCTTTATCTACATCGTGGGGAAGAACGCGCAGGACGTAGGTCGCTTCGTGCCTCGTTTATCCGTAGAGACAGTACGAGACTCCCGACAGAACGAAGGCGACTCCTGCCACTTTCCAATAAGGACATGTTGTTACTATTGTTTAATTCGTTTGTTTGTTCCCACGTGGCGTGCAATGGACGGAAAGCAGATATCGCAGGTATCAGGAAGCTGATATCGCGAGTAGCGAGCAAAACCCAAATCACAACAAACAGACAACAGAAAACTACGCGCACCCGGACACTAATCAAACACAACCGACGTATTCTGCTTGGGGGCATTCGCATCGATGTGAAGGCGCTGCTTCTCGCGATTCTCTTTCTGCGCTTCCCACGAAGGGTGCACCGCGGCCTTCGTCTCCACAGGCTGCTTCACCTCCTTCTTTGCCTTCTTGAACGGCTTCTCCTGCTTTCTCCGCGACTCCGTCTTGCTCTTCTCGTTCGGATCCTCCTTCTTGTAGATGTGCTCTACGCCTCACCGTCTCTCCCCTCCCTCACCGCGAATGCGGTCCGGCAACTCCATACTCATCAGCGTCTTGCGCGCCGCCTCCTTTCGACTCATGATCGACGCCGCGCCGATCGTGCCCGCGCTCTTCAAACTGGTCGTCATGCACGCCACTCACTCCCACCTCGTGATGAACTTGGAGGACTGCGACTCCGCCTCACGCATGAGACGGTACTCAGCGGCACGGCGCTGCTTCTTCGTCATGTCCTCCAGCTTCAGGCGACGGTTCTTCTCGTCCTTCAGCACCTCCTTCGACGAGCTTTGAATCTGCCAATCATGGCGTGCAACAGCACCTACCACACTCGACGCCACATCGTCGATATCGTCCTTGTTCATCTGGCGACGCGGAATGCTACAATCAAGAGTCTCAGAGAGCCAAACCTGCACAGTTCCGTCTCCTCTTCTATGAACTTCTGAACCTCCTTCGATTTTGTGATCAACTCCTCTATTTGCTGCTGCTCGGCGGAAATCGGCTTCTGGTAGTTCTACGCATCGCTCCACTCGGAATCACTCACCTTCGGCACTGGAATCATCAGTAACGCCGGAAGGAGCGATTTCGCCACAGAGAATGTGTCGATAACCTACGTGATGAGACAGTGAGACCCTTTATTGCTTCTAAGCCGTCGATAAAGCGATTTATGGACTCCACTTCACTCGGATCGGTGTTTTCGCCCTCTACAAGCATCAGGAACGGGAATAACGCGTCGCACCCTTCAACTGGCTCAATCTCCTATTCAATTTTCGCACCTGGAACATGCGCACCTTCTTTATCAAACGAATGAGGCGGACTAGGCACTGCTTCGGGTTCTTGGCGGCCGTGGGTATCTAGGAGACAATATCAACGAATTTGAGAACGGCCCTACTGTTCGGTAGTTGCGGTCTCTCAGCTCCTGTGTTGCGCGATACACGCGAAGATACCAGTCAACGTCGCGAATCGGCTCGTTCTCCGGCGAATTCGTGTCACTCATTTCGACTGTCGAGAGATGCAAACAAACGAAGTGGATAAAAGACAAAGTGACTCACTCCTCCTCCTCAAACGCTCCGCTCAAATCAACTTCCTCCGCATTGCCCTCCCTTCTCTTCTCCCTCTCCGCCTTCAGGGCCAGCTCGTCCGCGGTCCTCTCTCTGTCCTTGCCCGTTTCGAACGACTCCACGACGAACTTCGCTCGGTCCTTCTCGCGCGGCGCTTCTTCGTAGCCTGCCCACGTGCTAAAGTGGTGCATCACGATCGACGCCGCCACGTTCACGTTCAGCGAAGCCGTGCCCGTGCTGTACTGCGGAATGTATACAAAGTGGTCACACATCTCGATCTGCTTCTTGTTCATTCCGGAACCCTACTCATGAAACGTCCAAACAGCCCGTTGCCTCGTTTCCCATCATGATGGCCGTGTTGCCGCGGAAAGGATGGGTGCGCACATCGACGGCCTCGGGAACGAGCTCGACACCGCACAGCGTGATGTTGTGCTCGTGGAACCACGCGCTCGCTTCCTCCATCGTGCCGAATTTGCGGATCTTGATGTGATGGGCCGTGCCGTGGGAGCCATACAGCATCAGTTTGGGCTGACCGATAACGATGACCTAGGACTCACCGTGGTGAACACGCAAACACCTCTTTCATTCCGAACGCGCAAGCGCTTCTCACCATGTTCCCGATGTTGTGGTTCTTCGAGATGTTGGACAGCACGAGATATCCCTCGGGTTTGGGTGCTTCGCTGGTGGTCGACATCCTCCAGAATCGAAATGAGTAGAGAGACGAATTCCAGGGAAGGATCGCATGTGCAAAACGGGAGTTGAATCGAGCCTCAGGAAAAGGAGTTCTCTCAAGGAACCGTTGCTACCATTTCGATTCATTTCTCCCTAGTCATCGAAGCGTAAACAGGAAAGGTAGTCGGGGCCGCGTGTGGCGTTCACGCTTGTAGAGGAATACTGTCCATGGAACCGCCGTCACAGAACAACACCAGTGGATTCACGCCCGTTTCAGCAAGTTCTACACCGACGCAGCAGGCAGAGACGAAACAAGTGAGGGACGTGTGGAACTACAACCTCGAGAAGGAAATGAACGAAATCATGAAGGCCGCAATGCACTATCCGTTCATAGGAATGGTATGGACTGCGTCCGCGCATTCACCGCTAGGATACGGAGTTTCCCGGTATTTGCTTTTGCACGAAGGACCAGCAGCTGAACATGTTCGAGTACAACATCATTCGCAACAATGTGAACTACTTGCGAATCATCCAGCTGGGACTCACGTTCTGCACCGAGGACGGGAAGGTTGCGCCGAACTGCCCGACGTGGCAGTTCAACTTCCGCTTTGACCCAGGGTTTGTCTCCGAGATGGCACTCACGCGTAGAAAGAACATCATCAACGCAGAGTCGATGGAGCTGCTGGAGCTCGCCGGTCTCAACTTCGCGAACCACAAGGAGTGCGGCATCGACCCCGTGCGGTTCGGCGAGCTGTTCACCATGTCGGGTCTCGTGCTGTCGCCGTCGGTCACGTGGATCGCTTTTCACGGGGTCTACGACTTCGCGTACCTCCTTCACATCCTCACGGGCTGCGACTTGCCGGAGAAGCGGGCCGACTTCTTGTCCACGCTCCACGTGTTCTTCCCCCACCTCTACGATGTAAAGAGTCTCCTCCCCAACTGCCCCGACCTCTCTGGGGGACTGAACCACGTCGCGGACCAGCTGCAGGTGGTTCGCGTCGGCACTGCCCACCAGTCGGGAAGCGACAGCAGAGTGACGGCCGAGGTGTTCTTCCGAATTCGAGAGAAGTATTTCCATAACGAGATGGATAGCCAGTATGACGGAGTGTTGTATGATACTCATTCTTTAAAGGCATGACGCGCCTTACTGTTCTTTAGTGGATATGTATTGTGTACCATATGTATGCACGCTCTGTTTGTTGGTCCCACTTTGCGCGGCACCAATTTCTCACAAAAACGATGAGCCAGACCTCGATTTCCGTGTTTTTCAAACCGAGGAAGGTCGGAGAGCAGGTGGAGTGCTTGGTTCCCTCCAAACAGGGAGACAGCAACAACAGTCCCAAATCGGTTCTAAACGACGCTCAGTTCGATGGCCTGGACTACCTCCGCAACGACGCGCCTGCTGAAGGGTAGGGATTCCTGGTTTTCGAGGCCTCTCTTTTTACCCTCGCTTTTAGGCAGCAAGATGCGAAACCAGCGGAAAAGCAGTCGAACAGCGCCAGCAATGCTGCGGAAGAAAGGGGGCCGGATTCTATTCCCGGCGTGAGCGATACGGAAGCGGCCTCCTCGAACAACGAGATTGACGACGAATTCCGCGTGTGGCGTTGTGGGGCTGACTGATACAGTAGAAATGGGCAGAGAGCTCGAGTAATTCAAAAACGACCGTGTTTGTCGTGCGTCCGCTGTGTCACGGCTAGAGAAACAAATCAGAAGAACATGAATTTGCTCGTGAACAAGGCGGTCACGTTTGTGGAGGAAATGCAGAAGCAGATCGAGGCCGGCACGTCGTCCCGGCGCATGATTAAGCAGCCTAGGTCGCTTATCGGCGGGAAGCTGCTCCCCTACCAGCTGCAGGGCATCGACTGGATGCGTCGTCTCTTCGAGAACGGCTCGCACGGCATGCTGGCAGACGAGATGGGACTGGGCAAGACGATCCAGGTGATTGGGCTCTTCGCGTTCCTCCGCGAGGCGGGCGTGTGGGGCCCTGTTCTGATCGTGGCGCCGCTGAGCACGCTGGGCAACTGGGTGAGCGAGTTCCACAAGTGGTGCCCCTCCATCGACGTGCTGAAGTACCACGGGACGAGGGAGGAGCGGAAGGAGCTGCGCGCGCAGATGCAGGAGGAGACGAAGATGCTGAAGGCGAAGGTGATCGTGACGAGCTACGAGATGGTGCGCGCGGACAGCCACGCGTTCGCCTCCAAGGAGTGGTTCTACATCGTGATCGACGAGGGCCACCGCCTGAAGAACAACGAGTGCCAGCTGATGCAGTGCCTGTTCACCTTCTCCCACTCGCCCAACACCTCGCGACTGATTCTCACCGGCACCCCGCTGCAGGTAGCGCTCGCGCCGCCTCTCCATTCTAGAACAACCTGAAGGAGCTGTGGTCGCTGATGCACTTCCTGCTGCCCGACGTGTTCAGCTCCGCGGCGGAGTTCCTGAAGTGGTTCGACTTCAACAACTCGGAGTCGGACTCCGTGAAGACGGACATCGTGAACACGCTGCGCAAGGTCATCTCGCCCTTCTTCCTGCGACGCGTGAAGAGCGACATCGACGTGTATCTCCCCCCGAAGAAGGAAATCGTGGTGTACTGCGGAATGACGCCCTACGAGCAGGAACTGTCTCACTCACGCGCACGCCTCATCCCTAGGTACGACATCGTCTGCTCCGACGACGGGCGCTACGAGGAGCTCATCCAGTCCCACAACCTCCGCCTCCACTCCTCCACGCGCAACTTCCGCATGCAGATTCTGCGGCAGCTGGTGAGTCACCCCTTCAACGTGTATGAGGAGGCGGCGAGCAACGGGCAGTTCGTCACCGACGAGGCGATGATCGCCAAGTCCTCCAAGCTCTCCGTGCTGGACGCCATGCTGCGCGTCCTGATTCCCGCCAAGCACCGCGTCCTCGTGTTCGTTCAGTTCGTGGAGGTGCGCGCCGAGGAGTCGCCTCAGGCGTAGACGCTCCACCTGCTGGAGGACTACTGCGCGCTCCGGCAGTGGAAGTACTGCTCCATCCACGGCACCACGCCGCAGCAGGAGCGCGACGAAGCCATCCAGCGCTTCAATCGCGACGCCTCGATCCCTCTCTTCCTCCTCACCACGCGCTCCGGCGGACTGGGCATCAACCTGAGTGCCGCGGACACGGTGGTGCTGTATGACTCGGACTGGGTAGGCGCGCGGACGGCGGGTGAGGCGTAGAACCCGCAGCAGGACATCCAGGCGATGGACCGCGCGCACCGGCTGGGGCAGAAGCGAGACGTGGCGGTGTATCGCCTCATCACGCTGCAGACGCTGGACATGCACCTGCTGAAGATCGCGGACGACAAGCGACGGCTCGAGCGCATCGTCACGCACCACGACCGGCATGTGCGGGCTGGGCGAGCGAGTGATGTCTAGAACGCGAAGCTGGGGTACTTGACGTTCGAGCAGTTCCTCCGCCTTTCCGAGTCAAACGCCCTTGCGGGAGATCCCGGCACCAAGTCCATTACTGCAGGCTGTGGATTGCGGGACTGACGTGTAGCTGGAGGGCGCTGCGGAACTGGCGAAGTGCCACGCCGGCGAGGCGCTCCCGGAAAGGGGAGAGGGCTACGTCGTGACGCTCCACACGAGCAGCAACTGCGGACTGGGCAGCGTGAACCAGGACGGGAAGGAGGTGGGCAAGCGAAGACGATCGAAACTGAGGGAACGTGCTCCGAGAGCGAAGAGGCAGAAGAAGGAGTAGTGTGATATAGAGTGTACGATTTTACCTTTTGCATACGAGTCTGTTTCTTTCACGCATTCTTGTGGTATGACCGAATGAGTAACCATCCCGTAGCGAGTGCATCCACGCCGTAATGTGTAGAGCGAGGAGAGAAACGAATCTGACGACGAGGTGGAGTTGTTGATGGACCCTGAGGAAATAGATCCAGCAACTGCGTGAGCGAATTAAAGCGCTGGAGGAAGAGAACAGACGGCTTAAGGCGGCGTCGGAGGCCAAGACCACGCTTCTGAGGCAGATCCTGGCTACGATCGACGAATCCAACGTCGCCTGCGAGTTCACGGGCGAAAAGGCGACGAGCATTCTGAAACTGTTCACCATGACCGTGATTGCGGATATCCCTTCTCACCCGTAGGATCCAAACGCGGTGATCAAGTGGAAGAAGGCCACGGGCACAAGTCCCGTCCACCTGCGCGACTATTGGTGTCCTCAGCTGCGCGTACGTCTTCTCTCCCTCTGTGAGTGTAGAACTGCTACTCCATGACGCCCCTCCACATCGCCGCGATGCGAGCGACGAGCAGCAATTACAAGTGTCTGGACCATCTGGTTCGTCTGGCGAAAAGGAACGAGTCCGACATCGACATCCCCGACATCGTACGTGTGGAGAGGGGCGTTGAGATCCAGATGGGCCGAAGCCCGTTGTTCTACGCCGCTTCCTACTGCAACGTCTTCAGCGTGAAGTTCCTGATAGAGAACGGCGCGTCGGTTCGACTGCGCGATTACTCGGGGTTGGTGCGTCTGTGGAATCTGACGTTCAGAATGGATGCTCTGCAGTACGCGAAGGGCTCGCCCGTCGGCAACAACAAGGAGAAGAAGAGACAGAAGGAGGAGATTCTGCGTATGCTCTGCGAGGCGCAGAAGAAGGAAGAGTCGCCCTATTGCAAACAGATGAACGGCTTGATTGCGCAGATTCGGTCCGAAATCCGGATCCCCGCCACAGCGCGCGAATTGAGTGGGGATGCGCTTTCACCCTAACCCGCAGCCAACTGCGTTTTCACCGTGAACAAGCGGTACTTCGCCCTGTACTCCCACTTTTCCAAAGACCACGAGGGCATTTACCTGTTCCAGCCGTACTACGCCGTCCGGGAAATCACCGTGGTTCCAGAGTGCCGATTCCCCCACTTCCAGCAGTTTGAAGAGGGGAACGCTCTTCTGATGGTATACGAGCTCTGTGTTGGTGCCGCGGAATGGGTTGAGGAGTAGGAGGCAAATCGCAGCGAGAAGGAGTGCGTCGAGTGCTTTGAAAAGGCGTGTGCTGAGCGCTCTGAAGAGGAGTGTATCGAGCGTTCTGAAGAGGAGTATGTCGAGGGGAAGGAGCAGGCGGATTGCTCCTTCCATCACTATGCGCAGAAGAGCGACAATCCCTGTGGAGCGAAGTTAAGCTACTTCTACAAGCATCGGTGTATCTGCGGGGATCGGTGCTCGTTGCACGTGCTGCAGCGCATGCTGGAGTTGGGTGCGTTCTCTCCGCTCCTCTCATTCGTAGTGAAGAACACCGCAGTTCAGTATATCTACGACGGTTCGCAGAGCGGAATCCAGATTGGCGTGAGAGAGGACGAGGAAACGGGACAGCGCGAGGACTACATTGTGTACGGCATAATTGATTGTTGTGTTTGTGAAAACAATTGGGAATTGATGAAAAGAATAGAATGGAATTGCGGAATAATCATTTGGAATAATGGGTGGAGTGGGAAGTGCAAAGAAATAATGATGAAGGATTAATCCCACTTTGGAAACAATGAATGAGAATTGATTCTTCTGTCTCCAATTCGATGTCAATAATGAGTATCCATTATTCTCTCTTCATGGCGATTGTCCCTCTTCAGATGCTCATCTTCTCTTTGGTGGAAGACGGTCTTCAACTAAACGGGAGAAACACACTTCCCCGAAGCGACAACACTTCACACAATCCCAACTCCATGAACGAAAAGATCAAGATTCGATACAACTACCTCTTCGAGTACGACAAAGGCCCCAAGCGCAACCTGTTCAAGAAGTGGGGCGATTTCTGGCGTCATCAGCGGTAGAGCGATAAAACGGCAGCAGATGCGGATCCAACACAAGGGAGCGACAGTGGATAAAGTGGAAGAGGGAAATCGTGCGTGCTGGTCGTCTTCGTGATGGGTGTAGAGATGAAGCAGAAGAACCAGATTCTCGTGAACGAGGCTACAGCCACAATCGAGGAGTGCAATATGGAGATTCAAGTCATCCATTCGGAGTTGAACAGGCTAAAGAGCGAAAAGTCTTCTCTCAATGATCTCCTATCCTATTATGATGTAATTCATTTGCGTTGTGGGTCGTAATGTGTAGTCTTCTCGCGAATAGTTGTTCTGTATAGTTTCTAGCTTCCAACTCCTTGTTGTGTCAAAGCATCTCGCATTCTCGAACAAACAGCAAACTATATCTCACTCGCCGGCTTCGGAGGAATGTGGTAGACAAACGGCTGCGGACACTTCACCCTCGACGGACCATCGTCGCCCTTTAGGCTCGCGTAGTAGACAGGTCCACCCTCCTCGTCCCTCACCACCGCAATCAGCAGCTTCATTCGCGGATCCTTCACCA
>ERZ1106923.45-NODE-45-length-58642-cov-17.213290_pt1 | contig 58642 bp, 84 predicted proteins | sample MGYA00403657_ERZ1106923 | MGnify/ENA primary metagenome ERZ1106923 (study PRJEB35170, sample SAMEA104062425) | human gut metagenome | biome: human gut; feature: human-associated habitat; material: faeces | place: Denmark | collected 2012-06-19 ...
GTCCGCACATCGCGCAGATGCTGCAGTACTTCCAGTACCAGCTGAAGGGCGTGTCCTTCCTGCCGCGGCAGAATTGGGGTCACTATCCGCAGCTGCCGTACGAGGCGATTTCCGAAGAGAGGTATGAGGCGATGACGAAGGATCTGAAGCCAATCGTGTTTGAAGGAGAGGGAGAGGAGGCGAAGGTGGGGAAGGGAGCGCACGCGATGTTCCCCGACGCTGTATCCTACTGTAGCAATGATAAGTGCGATTTGGCGCTGTGATGTGCGTCGGTTCCTTTGTCCTTTTATCCTCTGTACTCTTCTCGTGCCATTCTTATTTCACTGTTGACTGTTTCTTGTTTCACTCTTTCTCGTCTCAATCATCCCTGTTTCTCGTCTCATTCACCACTCTTTCTTTGCTCAAGCATCCTTTCATCCCACTTCCTCTCCCTCTCAATCCCACTCCCTTGCGAGAGCTATGGAGAAGGACGAACTCTTCAAGTGGGCGCATTTCCTCTTTCCCTCCTTCTTCGAGAAGTACCGCGACGTACTGACTGTGGACGAGGTCGTGAAGTGCATCATCGACAGCCAGTACCAGGAGCACATCGTGAAAGCCACTTTGGTCCACATGGTTCGTCTTTCGTTTCTAGCATAATGCATAGGCTGAGGCGAAGTTGAAGAAGGCGCAGAGTGTGGAGAGTCACCCCAAAACGACAATTGCCGACTTCTTTTCGCAGGCGAAGAAGGAAAGCCACGACGCGCCTGCAAAGGAAGAGACGCGCCCAAAACCGGCTTCGGTGGAAAGTGAGTCCGAAATCCTCATCGACTCCAGCGACAACGACGACATCGTGAGCACGATCAAGCACAATGCGACGAGTCTAATGGTGGAGAGACCGTGGGACCCTGAGCAATTGGCGGCAAAAGACAAGGAGGCGGAGACTCCCGAGAATGAAGAGGATGTGTCGTTCCAGGGACAGAAGAAGCGAGTCTCCATCATCGATTCGGATGAAGAGTCCTCCCCGTCCATCATTTCCCTCGTGTCTTCGGAGGAGAGCGGCTCCTCTGAAGTTGTGTCTGATGGCAGTGAACAGGCGTCCAATAACAAAGTTGGAAATTCCAATGAGGATAACGACTCCGTGCACTGCATTTCGTCGTCGCACAGCGATTCCTCTTCAGAGGATGACGACCAACTGCGCACGCTTCTTGAAGAGAATCTCAACTACGAGCCGGTCCAGCACGACAGTCGGAGTGCTGAAGCGAGCTCGATTGATGGAGTGGCGGATGCGAGTTCAATTGACGAGGTTATGGAAGTGAACTCTCCTGTTAAGAATGTGGATGTGAGTTCGCCTAACCCTGTTCTCGATGACGTGAACAACACGCGTTTCAGTCCTAATGACATGAACAACTATTCTAACGACGTGAACAACTACTCTAACGACATGCACACGCACACTAACAACCCTCCTATCGACGAAATCATCGACACCGACTCCAGTATCGACCGTTTGCCTCCATTACCCCTCTCACACATAGTACCAAACACCAAACCAACGAGGAACTGGGACGAGAGCAGCTCCACGCTTTCTATGATGGACGACAGAGAGCTGGTGGAGTTGGCGCACCAGAAGCTCCCCTACTTCCGCACCGTTCGCGAGCTGAAGGCGCACGGGTGTCTCTTTCGTAGTGCTTCTATCGTTCCGTCACAAATAGCGTTTGACAAGATGTTCAAAACGACCGCGCGGACGAGGAGTCCGAGCAGCACGAAGCCGCGAACAGAGAAGCCGAAGTAGGCGCATGCGCGTTGCCCTAACCGCTAGAAAGCGCTCGCATTCCCGATTCCGTTCAAAACGGAGGCGGCAGTGAGCTGCGTCGGAATCTGTGAAGGAGCTACAGGAGACGAACGACTGTATCCAGGGAGGGTTCAAAGAGTGTGATCGGAAGGCTGGGTCGCCGTCTCCACCTTCCCAGCCTTCCTGACTTCGGAGAAGTGACTCCAAGCGGCGCACGAATGGAACGAGGTGTGAGACTGGAGTCCACCCATTCTCAAATCTTATCTTGTACCTTGCATTCTCATGTGATGGCAGAAATCGGCTGCTATTTGTAGTTGTTTGTTGACCATCAAGGGGACCACTGAACGTGAAGTGAGGACAATGGTCGTGTTAAGAATCCCGTTCTTCATTGGTGAGAGGACTGATTGGACGCACCGCTCAAGAGAGCCAATGGGGGCGTCCACTTGGTGAATTGGGGCGTACTCTGTTTCCCTTATTGTGTTTCATTTTCCTTTTGAAAAGCGGCACTGGGCGTTTCAGTCGTTCCTACGCTGGGAATTTGAATTCGTTCGCTCTTTGCGTGCTGCCTTTAATTGTTAGTTACACCCTTGTATCCTATACACATAAATCAATCATTATAAATCGTTGGAAACGATGTCAGAACCGTTGACAGCGTATTCGCCGTCCCCCTCCTCTGATTTGTAGTTCAAATTCAAATGTACCTTCCGAAGAACCCAAGGTTGCGGAGGCAGAGCCATCGGAGCAGAAGCCCGTCGAAGAATCGGCCTCTCAACCCGTGGCGGAGACCATCCCTCCCGAAATCAAAAAGGAGGAGGCGACGAGCGCGCCCGTGGTTGCGAGTCGTGGTTCCTCCGCTGCAATTACCTATAGAGCAGGAAGAGGTGGTGGTGACTGCGCTGAAGCAGGAGATTCCGCCCGCGAAGGCGGAGGGGCAGGAGGCGGAGGTGTCCGATGACGACTACGTGAACGACTACTCCGAAATGAACTCGAAGAGGAGGAGACGCGAGACGAGGCAGAGTGCCAGTCAGGCGGCCACGACGCCCATTCTGAAGGGAAAGTACTTTATCGAGGACAAGGTGTGCACGTGGGACGGGAAGTGGGGCATGGGCGCCAACGGCCACATCAACGGCGTCACCAGCGAGTTCCGCTACACCATGCCGATTCCGGCGGGCAGCGCGATGCCGACCGGCCCGCAGTCGGGCTACTACAACGGTTTCTTCTGGATGAAGGTCACGCCTCCCAAGCGCATTCCCGAGAACGATCTCCACATCGAGTTCGTGCAGGAGGGCTCCATCTACCGTGTGAGTGGCAGCGGCGAGAACCGGCTGGGCGCCTTCTCCCTGAGCGGCTCCTACAACCCCGAGACGATGGACATGGTGTGCACCAAGCTGTACACGCCCGTGCTCCCCGTGGGTCGCTCCACGCGCTCGCGCTACCACGACGGCGCGGAGCCGGAGCGCGAGTACCGCTGCGCGCCACGTCAGGCGACGCCGTCGTTCCTGCGTGAGAACGTGGACGTGCCGCCCGGCTTGAACGAGGACATGAAGATGTGCTACAAGTCGCTGAAGCGGTTGATGGTAGGGTTTGGCGGGGCGACTGAGGCGCAGAACCACAAGTGGGCGGGACCGTTCCTGCAGCCGGTGGACCCGGTGGCGATGAACATCCCCGACTACCTGGAGATCATCAAGGAGCCGATGGACTTCTCGACGATCCAGAAGAACATCGAGGAGCGCGCCATCGTGACGCGCGACGACTTCGCGGCGGCGGTGCGCCTGGTGTTCGACAACGCGTTCAAGTACAACAAGCCCGGCGACGACGTGTAGGGGAGACGGGCGCGCGTGAGGCGTAGACACATCATGGCGAAGACGCTGAGCGACCTGTTCGAGAAGGACTACATGCAGATCAACCGCCGCATCTTCGAGTCGGAGCCGGAGCCGTCGTCGCCCGTGTACAGCAACAAGGTGCAGAAGCACGCGTCGTTTAGCAAGGCGAAGCAGCGCAGCGCGAAGGGCAAGGCGGCGAAGGGCGCGAAGAACAAGAAGGCGAGCGCGCACCGGTCGGCGGCGGACAACAAATACGAGGACATGGTGAGCACGGTGCTGATGCTGCAAAACAAGGTGAAGATGATGGAGGAGCAGTTGAAGGGCATCAAGAGCGACGAGGAGCAGGACGTGGACGACAACCGGCCGATGACGGTGGAGGAGAAGAAGGAGCTGAGCCAGGAGATCAACAAGCTGAGCGGGGAGAACCTGCAGCAGATCGTGAACATCATCGAGTACTCGCTGCCGCTGGACAAGCAGGGCTCGGAGATCGAGATTGACCTGGACAAGATCCCGAACGAGACGCTGCGGAAGATGCAGGACTTTGTGAAGCAGTGCGAGCTGAGCGACGGGGGCGCGGTGCGGAAAGCGAGGATGCCGTACGACATGGCGAACGATGCGAAGGTGGCCGGGAGCGCGGATCCTTTTGGTGCTTTCAATTCTGATTCGGGTAGGGGTGCGGGGTGCGTGTGAGGCGTAGAGAACTCTGTGAATCAGGATTTTTTCTAACGTAGGTGTCTTTTGTGGTGTGTTTGTTTGTGATGCGTTGTTGTTCTTTTCGTTGTTCTTTTTCGCTGATTTCACGTTGTTCTCACTTCTCTGTTTTCACTATGCTTGTTGCTTCTTTTCACTCAGTTACTTCGCCACTTTCACTGAGTCATTCACTTTGCTTTCAACCCACTTCCCTTCACAAATGCCAAAAACAAGCACGATTTCCTGCGCGCCCAAAGCTCTCCTTTTTGAACCAGAATCGCAGATATTCCCACCCCTTCTTCTCCTTTTCGACAAAAAGAGAAACCACAAATGTCTGAGGAAGTGGGGCCCGCTCGTCTTCGCTCACTCGCGTAGATCGTTATAGATGAAGTCATGTTCGCCGACAACTGCAAAACCATCCGAGAGTCCTGGTCTGTATGGATACGCGGCTCCGTTTCGTGATTCCTAGAAGGATCGGTCGTTATGGAGCAACAGCGACGTGCTCTGTTTCATCCAGGGCCAAATCGACAAAGACGTCCTGTCCTACAGCAAAACAAATACAATCCAGGTGCGTATTCGTCTCCTAGCCCGTAACCGCGTAGCTCTACTTGCTGGGCATCGAATTCTCCGAAACCGCGATCATCTTCACCCAGAGCGGCGTTTATCTCATCACGAGCGAGAGCAAGGGTACGCTGTCACTCTTCTCCCGATGACGTCGTAGCGCGCAACTACCTGTCGCCCATGGTCCAGAAGGTGAACGACAAGCACATCATGGACTGCGAGGTCAAGGTGCTCATTCGCAAGCGAAATGCCACCAACGAGGAGGTCTACACGGAACTGAAGTCCCTCGTCCAGGCGTCGTACGGCAGCGTTTGGACTGACTGCGCCCCTCACTCCTAGTCCAAGTTGGGTCTGTTCGTGAAGGAGAAGGAAAACCTCCTCGGCAAGTTCATCACCGAGTTCTTCGACGGCATCAAGGACTTCGGGATGGAGGAGGTGGACATCACCAACGCCATCAGCAATGTGTACGCGATCAAGAACACCTCGGAGCAGGAGAAGATGCTGCGCGCCGGCAACTGCTGCCGTCGTCTCATGAAGAACGTTTTCGTCCCCGAACTGGAGAGCATTGCCAAGTCGGGCCGCAGCGTGAAGCACGTCCGCATCGCCGACAAGGTGCTTCTGCCCTCCCTCTCTCACGCCTAGCTCGAGAACGCGCTCAGCAACCCCGACACGTACGGTCTGAAGTACCCCGCGTCGTCGCTGGACATCTGCTTCCAGCCCATCGTGCAGTCGGGCGGTCACTACTCGCTGAAGCCCTCCGCCGTCAGCGACGAGAACACGCTGTCGCAGGACATCATCCTCTGCTCGCTCGGCATCCGCTACGAGAACTACTGCGCGGCGCTGGCGCGCTCCTTCTTCATCAACCCCTCGCTGTACCAGCAGAAGTGCTACGCCATCCTCGCCGACATCGAGTCCGCCGTCATCAAGAACCTCGTGCCCGGCGCGCAGCTGGGCGCCGTGTACGACATGGCGCTGGCGCTGGTGGGCGAGAAGGACTCGGAGCTGATGCAGTACTTCATGAAGGAGTGTGGCTGCGGCATCGGCATCGAGTTCCGCGAGTCGAGTCTGCGCATCCGCTCCGGCAACACGGAGGAGGTGAAGTGAGCGAGTTGGCGGGAAATGACGGGTAGGGCGGGCATGTGCTTCAACGTGCGCATCGGCTTCGAGAACGTGCCCAACCGCGTGCGCGAGACGGAGACGAACGTCAACGCGCTGAAGAGCTTCTCGCTGCTGCTGTGCGACACGATCATCGTCGCCGAGGCCTCCGCCGACGCGGCCTTCAAGCCGACGAACAACCAGGTGCTCACCAACTTCAGCTCCGAGTGGTCCAACGTGTCCTTCGACATGGACGAGGGCGAGGAGGACGAGGACGAGGCCACGGCGAAGCTGCTGCAGGAGTCGGGCAAGCGCGTGACGCGTGGCATGATCCGTGCGGAGCAGCGCAAGCTGGACGGCGAGGAGGAGGAGGAGGAGACGGCGCTGATGCTGCGCAACAAGCACCAGCTGAAGCTGTTCAAGGAGCTCCAGCAGCAGCGTCTGCACCAGGAGACGGGCAGCAACGTGACGGAGGCGAAGAAGGCGGAGGTGGCGGACATCGCATGCTTCCCCTCGCCCGCGCAGTACCCCGCGGAGCTGAAGCGCGACCAGATCTTCGTGGACGTGGACCACGAGGTGCTGTTCGTGCCCATCCACGGCACGCCCGTCCCCTTCTCGATCCACACGATCAAGACCGTGTCGATGACGGAGGACGGCGGCTACGGCTACTTCCGCGTCAACTTCCACACGCCGCAGAACAAGACGGCGAAGGACCTGAACCCCGCGATGCTGAAGGCGATCGAGCAGTACCCCGCCGCCACCTACATCCGCAACCTGACCTTCCGCTCGCGCGACCAGACCAACATGAACATCCAGGTGAAGCGCATCAAGAACCTGATGAAGCAGCGCCGCCAGCAGGACAAGTTCAACGAGGACGCGGCGGACATCGTGGAGCAGGGCCAGATCCAGCTCATGACCAACGGGCGTCCTCCGTACCTCTCCGAGATCGACATGCGTCCCGCGCTGGGCAAGGTGAAGGGTCGGCTGGAGGCGCACCTGAACGGCTTCCGCTACACGACGCGTCGCGGCGAGGTGGTGGACCTGCTGTACAGCAACATCAAGCACGCGATCTTCCAGCCGTGCGACCAGACGCGCTTCGTGCTGCTGCACTTCCACCTGAAGAACCCGATCATGATCGGGCGGAAGAAGTGTCGCGACGTGCAGTTCTACACGGAGGTGATCGACGCCTCCAAGAACCTCAAGGGCATCACCACCAACGCCTACGACCCCGAGGAGATCCAGGAGGAGCAACGCGAGCGCGAGACGATGCGTCGCCTGAACGAGGCCTTCCGCAAGTTCACGCAGCAGTGCGAGAAGGTGTACTTCGACATGCCCTACTCCAAGTCCTCCTTCTACGGGCGCCCCTTCAAGGAGATGGTGGTGGTGTCGCCCTGCCGCGACTGTCTGATCAACGTGACGGAGCAGCCCGTAGGCGTCGAGCGAGGGCGTGAGTCGTAGTGCTTCATCGTGACGCTGGACGAGATCGAGCACGTGCACTTCCAGCGCGTGACGTTCCGCACGAGCACGGCGGACATGATCATCATCTTCAAGGACTACAAGAAGCCCGTGGTGGAGGTGGACGCCGTCAAGGTGGCGGACATGGACAAGATCAAGGAGTGGCTCGACTCCATCAACATCGTTGTTGTCGTCTGCCGCGCTCATCTGTAGACCTTCACCGAGTCGGGCGCCTGCTTCAACTGGAAGGAGTACATGGCGCTGGTGCGCGACGACCCGACCTTCTGGAACGACAAGGATGAGGAGGGCAACCCGAAGCCTGTGGGCTGGCAGATGCTGCTCGATGTCGATGAGGAGGAGGAGGCGGAGGAGAACGAGAAGGACGGAGACGACGACTTCGAGCCCGAGGACGACTACGCGGACGCCGACGACGATGACGATGATGATGACGATATGGACATGGACGAGGAGGAGGAGGGAGACCGCGATGAGGTGGAGGAAGACGATTATAGTGATGCTATCAGTTTAAGCGATATGTAATGGGGGTGTTTGTTTGTGGAATGGGAGTGGTGCTTTGGATGGATGAAATGCGTTGTTTCCTGATGGGATACACTTCACAAAACAGAAACAATCCCGTCCAACGAAAGCGGCGCACTGGCTCTCACTCCATTGTTACAAGAATTGGGATTTGCATTCTCTGCTGAAATGTCCACGACCAATATCAAGGACCTCATTGTTTGAATCGCGTGGCGCTGCGTCATGCTGTAGATGACGCAGGAGGAGAAGGAACGGTTTATCCGCTTCAACAGTCTGTTGGAAGAAATCAAAGACATCGACAGCTCCATCGATATGCTGAAAGTAGTGTCTGATTCCCTCTTTTCAGTTTGCAGAAGCAGGTGCAGCAGCTTAACGACGCCAACGATGAAGGCATGCTCGTGGATGACGAGGAGGGCAACCTGATGTGGGTGCTGTGCGTCGTTGTCTTACTTGCGTAGGATGAGCTGCGGAAGCCTGTTCGTGTCCATGGACTACACGACGCTGGAGGGACAGCTGACCGAGCAAATCGAATCGGCAGAGGCGGAGATCAAGAAGTTGGAGGAGGAACGGGCAACGATGAAGACGGAATTGGATGTGAGTGCGAATGGAGTGTCTCATGTGCAGGAAATAAAGAAACTGTTATATGCTCGCTTTGGTGATCTTGTTGTATTGGGTTAATCGTCATTCTATGCTGTATGGTTTGTTTTTGCTTGTCACAATGCGTTGGAGTTATTGTTGATTGGTAATGCCACTCTCGCATTTCCATGGCGCTGAACAGAGACCCGGCTCCTCAGTACATATCGGACATAGCGAATGCGGTCGATATGAAGGATTCGAAGGCGTTCAACGCCTTCTGCATGGAGGAGCTGAAAAGCGCCAAAGAAGTGATTCTTCGCAACCACGAGTACATCTACGTGGATACGGTAATATTCCATGCGTTTTTCGTGCTGGAGTATCGAGTAGACCACACGGACGTGGCTATCAGCGATGCGCTGGTGGAAGAAACGTTTGCGTTCCTTTCGCAGTGCGTTCCCCTATACAAGCAGGCGTTCAGACAGAACGAGCGTAATTGTCTCCATCGATGTCTTTCCTTGTACGTCTGTGTGATTGCCATAATGCGTAGTTGCGTTTCGTACCTAGATCAGAGCGAAGCGTTGCGCATGCCGAAGCAGCTCTCGGAGAACGCGATCGTGGCCATTTTGAAGTGCACTCAAGTTTTACTCACTACAGCGGAGTGGGATGCGATCACTTCCTTTCTCACTCTTCTTTCCACGCCCGTAGAAGAGGCAGCCGACGCCAAGTGGGCGACTCTGTCCTTCCTTCCCGTGATTCCACCCTCTCCCGCGATTACCTATCTTCAGGGAGACGCATTCCGCAGTCTCTTCACCATCCTCATATACAACCTCAACAATCTCGCTTCGCATGCTTCCCATGAAGTGGTGCACTCCACCCTGTGTTGTGAAGAGCTCTTGCTGCTCACCTCGGGTCATCGTCATCTCATTCCTGTTCTCCCCTCCTTCCTCTCCACGCTCTCGATTCAGATGCGTGTGAACGCGTTGATGACGTGGCGCGAGCGCTCTCTCGCTCTCCTCCTCTTCGGTCACGCGCTGTCCCTCCTTCCCAACGAAGCGCCATCCGCGGAAGAGAACAGTATTGCCGCCACGGTTTCAAGCTGGTTCCTCAAGTGTTCGTCTCCTTCTTCGCCGTCCCCATCAGCCATCACGCGAGAAGAGAACGAGTCGCAAGCCGCCTTCCAGACGCGTCGTGTGTTGAGCGAGTTGCGGAAGCAGTTACCGCCCCTTCTTACCAACCTGCTTCAGTGCTGCAACGCCGACGGACAGCCCAACGTGCGTCTCTGCCTCCTCCACACCTGTCGGCTCCTCCTTCCCGCGTCCATTCGCTACTTCGATTCTTGTGTGACGCTGTGCTGCGACCAGTTGGTGCAGGGTCTGATGGACGCTTCTTCAGTCGTCCGCCACACCGCACAGGTCCTCACACAAGACGTCTTCGCGCAGTTGCATGACAACGAGAAGGGGCGTTTCGCCGTCCTCTCCCACGTCGCTTCTCTTCTCTTGTCGCTTCCCTCGTTTCTGTGCATGCAGCGAGAAAGCAGAGGCTTGCAGCAAATCCGGACTGTCCGCGGTTATTTCTCGATGATGGCGGTGTCGCTGCCCGAGGTGATCGCGATGAATGGAGACACATTCGTCCAGCTGCGCTCCTTCTACGACCTTCTCAAGCAGTGTTTGCAGGTTGATGGTGTTGTCACTGTTGCCGTTCAGGTGGGTGTTTTGTCAGATGGTCAGGTGGGTGTTTTGTCAGATGGTCAGGTGGGTGTTTTGTCAGGTGGTCAGGTGGGCGTTTCATCTGGTGGTCAGACGAGTGCTCAAACGGATATTCAGGCAGACACTCAGGCAACAGCACTCACACGAACGCGTCTGTACCGAGTGGTTCACCACTACCTGTCCGATGAGGAGGCTAGCGAGCTGGTGCTGTGTCTGACGAGCGTGTTCGATCACTGCGAGGAGGTGGAGAGCGAGCTGGGTGTGTGGCTGCTGACGGACTGCCTGGAGGGAAGCATGGAGGCGGCGTTCCTGCTCCCGATCGTGCTCCACCATCACTGCACCGACTCGCCGTTCCTCCATCACCTCGTTACTTCCCTTCTCGACGCTCTCCACTTCACCACCACACAACTGCCCAACGCGCGTCTTCTCCTCCACTCCCTCACCGTGGTTCTCCTCGCCGCGAACGCCGTGGCGGCCCACCAATCCTCTCTGCTCTTCTCTCTCTTCTTCTATCGCTCCCTCGACCCGCACGAGGGCGTGGTCGCCGACGCGCTGTTGCGGCTGTGCGCGCACTTCCACGTGGAGAGCGTTCCTGCGCTGGCGGCGCAGAACAGCGACTATTTGATGGACGCTGTTCTGATTCAGTTGAGAGTGGCCACCACGATTCGAACCTCCGCCGTGGAAGACCAACTTGTGTTCCTTGCCTCCGTGTGGCGGGATAAGTCTGGCGTTTCGCGTCAGAGCGATTCTTCAACCCTTCAAAACAACTCCCTCTTCCAATTCGCACAGGATTCCGTACGCGTCTGCACCGATTTGCTCTCGTGGAAACCCCTTCTCGTGCTCCGCGTCCTCGCTCCCATTGTGGACTATTTGATAGCCACAGTCCCAGAGGAAACTCCTTCTTTCCCGCCAACCGACACGGTGGTTTCACGCTTCTTCAAGCGTCACACCTTCCCCGCCGAAGAGTCAGCCCCACAACCCCGCGAGGTGGAGCTACTTCAAACCATCCTGGCCCCCACGCGCTTCTTCTTGGCGTCGCAGGACGTGCGCGTCCAGAACGCCGTTCTCACCGTCCTCCAGAAGTGTCTGGACGCGCCCGCCATTCCCAGGTCGTTTCCCTTCTTCTCTCCATTTCTGCCGTTCCTCAAATCGTTACTCCAAACGCCAGAATCGGCTCTGTTTCTGTCATCGCTCCGCTGTGCGCTTGCCATCTGCTCCCTGGACGCCTACGCCAGTCACGAGGTGGTGAAGACGGCGGTCTGGCCCTCCATTCTGCAGACACTGGAGGCGTGCGACGACTGGAGGCGGGAGTTGGGCAACGCGGAGCAGGCGACGCGGTTGCGGGAGGGAGTGATCGAGGCGGTGTGCGCGTACTACGATGGTGGCGAGCTGTTTGAGGAAGTAAGTGACGAGATGACCGAGTGGCTGGAGAAGTGTGTGTGGCAGTCGGTGTATGCCGCGTGGCTGAAGAGGATCTGTCGATACAACTTCTCCTACGCGTCGTGGGTGCTGTCGTCTCGTAATGAGACTCCAAAGAACCCTGTACTCTCTTCTGTTTCTTCCAAGCATGCGAAATACTCTATTCCTCACAACACACAACTCTTCACAACAAACACCTCAATAAAAGATCTGAGGAATCACGTCCTGAGCCAAGTTCTCGATATGGAGGTTACCAAAGCTCACGGTCTCAGGCAAAAAGGACTTCAGACTCATGCTCGTATTCACTCGCTTCATCGACACAGCGCCATCCTTCAGCACACGCTTCTTCTCGAACTCGTCCTCGCTTCCGAAAAACTCAGGACCCTTCTTCTCAATCATCTTCGTCAGGTCCTCCTTCAACTGCTCGCGCTGGCGAATGACGTAACGGTCCATCGAGGAGTTGCACAAGGACCACACGCAGAAGCGAATCTCCGACAGATAGAACGACACGTTGCCTACGCCTCACTCGCCACGCCCTCACTCACTTCCCAAGAAGATGGTCAGATAGAACAGCCACGGCAGGGTGCACGCGATGCCCAAATAGTCCATGAAGGTGACCGAGTAGCCCTTCTGCGCCGCCACCAGCAGCATCATCAGCGGCTCCACCAGCACGCAGATGATGAAGCACACGGCAGCCGAGATCACCTTGCCCGTCGCCAGCACGTCCATCGCGCTGATCTTCACCGAGCTCTTCTTCAGCGCGTTCGACTGGTAGTGGTGCGAGTACACCGACACCACGATCAGACCCGGCAGCGACAGGATGATTCCCGGCAGCGCCAACAGACCGTCCACACAGAACATCAGCACAGAGTACAACAGGTCAAAAATCGTCTGTTTCTTCATCGCACCGCCGCTGCTGATCTGGTAATCCGTCTGGCGCGTGCAGTGCAGCAGGTCCTCGTAGTCCTCCATCTTCGTCTTCATCTCCTGCACCGCCGGGTCCTCCGCGAACTTCTCCAGACTACGACTCAGGTGGCGGGAGCGTCGCTACCCCTTGATCAGATTGCGGTTCAGCTTGCACTTCTGCTCCGTCGTCAGCGTGATGTCGCGACCCGTCAGGATGTGGCGCGCCGTGTTCACCGCGTTGAGCGTGGCCCAGTCGGGCGCCATCGTCGTCACGTTGTACATGTTCATGTTGATCACCGACAGCAGCTCGTTCACCGCCTAACCCTCACGACACACCGACTCACTCACCTCGTGCTTGTCCTTGCCGCCCAGCTTGTAACGCTCCACCAGCTCCTTCTTCACCTCGATCGGCTCGCCCACGTCGATGAACGCGCGCGCCCTACACGTGAACACGAGAACGAACGACCACTGTCGGAACGAATCTCTCTTGAAGTAGTTCATTCCCACGGGAATCAGGTAGAAGTCGGAATCAGGGTGGTCGCTCAGGAAGCCGAGACTCATGATGGAGACGCCGACCTTGAAGGGCAGGAAGTGGCGTTAAGGCGCTTGCCGCGGGAATGCAACGGATATGTTCGACTGGTCGTGCGAGCCGCCCTCGGGGAAGATGGCGACGCAGCGGTTCAGGGAGAGCGTGTTCCACACGGTGGAGAACATCTTGTGGTAGTCGATGTGGGGGAAGAACTAACGGGAATCGGTCGGACGCAACACTCACGATCATGTCGTACATCTTGCCCGCCTCCACGTCCGTGGGCTTGCTCTTCACGTCGTCGATGATGACGTCCTCATCGCTGACAATCTCCTTCACGATGTAGTTGCCGTTGTTCAGCTACGCGTCATTCGCAATCACAGCGCCCACGATGATATCGCCGGCCACAACCACCTCGGTCGTGAACTTCGTGCCCTTGCCCTACGCGTGAGAGCGCCGCGGCTATCCCACGATGATGTGACCGTCCTTCACCGTCGCCTTTCCGGTGAGCACCTTCTTCACGTCCTGGTGACGCTCCACGGGGATGATCGAGGCCATCAGTTTCATGAAGAAGCCGACGATCTTGTACTTGCGGAAACTCGACGCCGCACCAATGTAGTAGATCTTTCGAGGAAGGTGGGTCGAAATCACCATCGCGTCCACGAATTGGTTGGCGTGGGGGGCACAGACCAGCATCACGGGCTTATCCTTCGGAATGCGCTCGGGGTGGGAAACCGTGATCTCTATCTCGTGAACGCACTGCCGCCGGGACTACCTCTGAAGAACGATTTCACGAGAATCCAGTACAGGAGGCGCAGCAGCTTGTCCATAATCGTTTCTCCCGTGGTAAAGTACACGAATGCAAACACTAGGGTCCAACCGAGTGCAACTAGCCGTAATCCGGAAGCGCCGCGTCTTACCCAACGACCAGCAGAGAGCTACAGGTAACATTCTGGAATCACTTCAATTAAAGGAAAAATTGAGCAAATGATATAGAATACTGTATCCGTACACAACCGGCTTCTAGAAGCCACCCCGTCCGGATGGAGCCCCATTCGGCCCATTTGAAATGCACTGTTTCGTAGAACGGACGTGATATCCTCCGGTTGTGCGGCTTGGAGCCCCGCTGGACTCGTTTCCATCCAGAGCGGTAGTGCGGATATCAGTGCGAAAACCGAAATAAGGGAAACGTTGCGCATTTGAATTGGACAACAAACAGACACAGGATAGTACATAGAGGCCATCATCTGCCGTTTCACATTGTTTCAGCGTCATCTGCATGTCCTTGAACTGTTCTCGCAATTCCGCCTTCATCTTGTCGTATACAGACACCATACGCGTATCCACCTTGGATTTGAATGCCTCTGCTGCAGGAGATCTACATGAACAGTGAGAACAATAACGCTACGGAGGATGGACGGCATCCACCACGAACTCGCGGGACAGCATGAAAACGTCCTGCACTACGTGTCATTTAGGGAAATGGATGCCACGATAGTACCGGAGACGATCCCAGTACTGGATCTTGTTGAATCCGTAGTTCACAAACCGCTCGTCGTACAGAGGGAGAGCGTCCGCGTACTTCAGCACGAGATACCTGATATGAATTCCAGCGATAAGGACTACGGCTCTTGGTTCTTCTCGGGAATGCACCGTATCCGCGCCGTAATCGTCGTGCTGGGGATAGAAAACCATGTCGCGTCCATAAACAACTAGAATGATGACTCCAGCCCCACACAGCACATGTCCAAAACTGCCTTCCTTCTCCGTCGTGCACTTCTTCAGCACGATGCAGGACTGGAGCTCGTCGTACGAACGCGGCGCCGCCTCCACACTCCTACTCTTCACACGCCATTTCGCACCGACTTCTCCAAGCACGTCTCAATCGAATCGCACTGATTCTGCAACAGCTTCGGCGTCATGAAGAACACGGGAATCAGGATTGCCTGAAGAGGGTTGGGTTGTTGTGTCAGAATGCTGGATTTCACTCGGTCATACAGTGCGTCTACACGTTATCGTTGCACCCGGAACATACCTGAAGGAATTAGGTCAATATCCATCACCGCGATGTGCGTCGTGATCGCATTCCGAATCCCGAGGTTCCGAAGGAGGTTGATGGGGAACGACCTGGCAAGAGGATGCTCTACTGACGGCGACACCAACACAACGCGAATGTGCTGCTGCTTTGGAAGCGATTGGACGAAGTCCTCCGCGCTCTGCGTGTCTCCGGGCTTCAACCACACCACCAAGCAGATGGGACTAGTTGTGAAGCACGTATTGCGACAAAACCCTTTCCAGCGACTGGGGAGGGATCTGGCCATTTCGAAGCGGTTTTTTCTACTACTCACTTCTGAGACTCATGAGATACGTTATAGCGGAAATCCACGTCACATCCATCACTTCGTGAACAACCGTGTCTATCCGTCATACATTCACATAATAACAACGAGGGTCGTAGGGGTACTCCACTTCTGTTCCGTCCACGAACAAACGGCACATGCCGGGAGGACACGTCCCTGCTACTCCATTGGACGGCTTGCTCTCCGGATACCCTCTCGAAAGCAGGCGGGGATGCGGCTCCTTCAGCTGTAGTCGGATTCGCTTCAGATTCATCGTCGTTTTCATGTTCATTTTCTTCTCGTTGCGGTCGTTGTCGCCCTCCCACTTCCGCGCTAACTCAAAGAAGGACTTGGGCATGTTGATCTTCCTTTTGAAGTGTATACGCGCCGGTCTGTGCCTTCCACTTCCCTCGGAACCACTGGCATCCACCAAAATCTAGAAGTGAAGCAAGTCGGGAAGAGTCGACGAAACGCGTGTCCTGTTCCCTTGCTGACGCAAGACTAGTGTTGAGTCCACACAGCAGCGATACAGATGGACGAGACTGAACTGTGCCATAATTCCGTACAAAGAGAAGGCGAGGGCGAAGAGGGCGATGTAGTAGAGGAGGTAGTTCATTTGGGAGGAATGTGGGGAAAAGACAAAGCCAATTCTGAGAGGGACTCGCGAACAAACACTTCTTATATAATCACAGTACCAGCATCATAATAGTAATCTCTACGCCTCACTCCCCCCTCGAGCACAAACAGATCGTCCTGAATCCTCACGCCTGCGTTCCTGTGCGAGTCGCTTCTCGTGATCTACGCCTCACCCGCTCCCCTAAAACCGACCACAATCGACAGGTTGTCCAGAATCTCGTGGACGCCCGACACGTCGTGCACGAAGTAGTCCGCCTCCGACGGCTTCTTCCCCACGGTGCACGAAATCTACCCATGAAACGCCCACCCCTCGCAAACCGTAGTGACGTTGGGGTAGTTCTGCTTGTACGCCGCCGCCGCCTCGAACCTGCTTCTCACCCCGCACACTCACACCTACATCGCCTCATCGGTCGTGTCGTCGCCCACGCACATCACGAAGTCCAACGTGATGGCGTACGTTCTCCGCAGCAGCTCCAGCACCTGCGTGATGAACACGCCCTTGTTCACGTTCTGCGGACGCACCTGCACGTAGTCGCGTCCCTTGATCACGTCCACGTGGTAGCCCTCCAGGCTGGTGCGCAACTGGTCCTCCAGCTCCATCGCCTGCATGCCCCCGAAGTCCTATGCGTGACTCGCCCACGCCGCGCCCACGGGGTCCGCGTCCTTGAACTGCCACAGCACGGCGCTCTCCTTCGTCTCGATGAAGGTGCCGTTGGTCATGGAGCAGAAGCGACGCATGATCGCCAGCGCCGTGTCTCGCCACTTCTCCTCGTGACTCTCCTGCAGCGTGATCCACTGCTGCCTACCCTTCACGCACACACCCACACCTACTTGCCCGGCAGTCGGTAGAAGAAGCCCTCCTCGCTCGCCAGTCCCAGGTACGGCACGCCCTCCAGACAGCCCTCCACCTCCTCCTTGCTGCGCCCGCTCACCACGAACACCCACGTGTTCTCGCAGTTGCAGATGATGTTCAGCGACTCCAGCACGGGGCTCGGCGGCGTGCGCCACTTCCCCTTCCCCGAGAACGCGCGCAGGCGGTCCACGCCTCGGTAGCTGTCCTGGTCCACCAGCGTACCGCCGTAGTCCAGGAACACGGCGCGGTGCGAGGCCTCCTTCCACTTCTCGCCCACGAAGTTGGGCTGCAGCAGCGTGAAGTTGGACTTCATCTCGATCACGCGGCGGTAGTACCCCAGCCCCAGTGAGACCTCGTTGGTGTCCTTGTTCAGCGGGATCGACGCGATGTCCTTCAGCAGCATGTGGATCCAGTGCGACGTGGGGTTGTTCATCACGTACGAGGACAGCTTCTCGAAGCGGCCCTGCTTCTCCTCCTCGCTCATGCCCAGCGCCTTGCGGTACGCCTGCACCACCTCGCTCACCGACCACGGGTTGATGTACAGCGAGCCACTCAGCACGCGCGCCGCGGCGGTGAACTCCGACAGCACGATCACGGGCGCGTTGTTCAGCTGCGCGTGCACCGTGATGAACTCCAGCGGGAACGCGTTCATGCCCTCGCGCAGCGGCGTGCAGGCGAACACGGCGCCGACCGACCAAATGGCGGCGCGCTGCGCGACGGAGAGGAACGGCACCTCCTGGAAGAAGACGATGGGTCGGTCGGTGTCGAAGAGACTGTTGACGCGACACACCATCTCCTGCACCTCCACGCGCGAGGTCTCGTAGTCGCTGCAGCCCTCCGCAGAGAGCCCGTACTACACTTCACACGCCCGCGCAGCGCTACGATCACGAACGTCACCTTCTTCTGCAGGTCCTTGTAGTTCAGCAGCAGCGACTCGATCGCCTGCAGCTGCAGCGGGAGGCCCTTCAGGCGCTCCAAGTAGCACACCGACACCACGGGCGTGCGGTCGCCCACGATGCGCGCCAGCTTCGCACGCTCGGCGTCGTACTCGGCCGTCTTCATGCACTCCTGAATGACCTTGGGCTCGATGCCCATGAAGGAGGAGGAGGCCATGATGCGCCGGCCGTTGTACTCGAAGAAGGTGTGTCCGTGCTCGGCGAACTGCAGCTGCACGCCCAGCATGCGCCGCACCGTGTTGGCGAAGTGGCTACTTGTCACAGCACGAAGGAGGCATCACCGGAGGTACTCGTAGAGGTGGAAGCCGATGTGGTTGACGCTGAGGACGGAGCGCAGGAAGCTGTCGCGCCCTACGCGTGAGAGACGACGCGAGAACCGACAAGGTAGGATGCGGAACACGTCGGAGGAGGGGAAGGGCGTGTGGAAGAAGAAGCCGATGCGCACGGGGGACTTGAGGCGGCGCGTGAGGCAGGAGGGCACGAGCATCAGCTGGTAGCCCTGGATCCAAATCATCTCGTTCTCCTTGTGTCTACGCGTTCACGCCGCCACTCGCGCGTACACTTGCTCGATCGCCTTCGCGATGGCGTCGTTCACGATCGAGTAGTCGTTGAAGTACTCGTCCATCAGCGGGCGGTCGGCGAACACGTTGTCCACAGCGAAGCTGCTCCTCACACGCCGCTCATACACTCACATGTTCACGCTGTTGTGCAGCACGGGCCACAGCACCTTCTTGCAGAACCCGTGGTAGTGACCCTTCAGCACCTTCTCGTCGATGAACACGGGAAAGCAGTTCAGCTGACGCAGCGCCTCCTCCACCTTCCCGCGCTCCGACACCGGCACGTCGATGCCCAGCGGGATGCACCCCACGTACCGCGCTTGACTAGGAGTGAAAAGCGTGGGGGAGCGCAACTTGTTGAATGTGGCGTAGTAGGACTTCCACGTGATGCCGGCGAGCAGACGCAGCTCGTCGAACTCCGCCTTCCACTCGCCGTTTTCACTGCGCGTCAGGTTGATGGGGAGGAACTGCGAGATGAGCAGCAGCGATTGCTCGCTGTCCTGGTCCGTCGAGTTGTCGCGAGAGCGCTAGTCGTAACGACAAGGAAGAGAGGTGTACGTTCTCCGTGTTCAGTCGGCGGTTTGAGTTGAAGGAGGAGTTCGACAGGGAGCAGAGCGGCATGCTCGCGATCTGTTGCAGCTTCTCATCGTCCAGTGCGTGGATGATGTCCATGCTCTCTACGCATCAAGGAGGAGCGAGATCGCAAACCATGCACTTTAATGACATGGGGTCCTTGCGTCTCTTTTCTCTAGAGGATGAACATGCAAAAGAGACGGATTACGACGAAGGAGTTGCCGCAGAACACGAGAACCGAGAAGGACAGCTCGAAATCCTCGGGAATGCGGATAGGCTCGATGTTGTACCACAGGGGGTATCTGCGAATGAGCAGAAAGGGAAACGGATTGCTTCTCGGGCGTGGTAAAGAGCTCAAGACTCTTCTCGGTCTTGTCGTTTCCCAGCTCCGCGATGTTACCGCATATGTGAATCGATTCTCCGAATCCGAGTTTGGCGTTGATGTGGAAGTTCACGCTAGCCTCTCATGCAACCGCTCCCATTCTCTACCAGCACGTCTCTTTGTCTGCCATCAACGTCGAATATCACTCTTTGAAGTGGGTTTACTGAGAAAAGGAACGGAGAATCCAAAGCGAGAATAGCGGTTATGGAGCGAAAAGCGCGCACGTCACAGCGAGTGTCAGATTTGTCTTTCGCCAATGATTCCAGAGGGCTATTCTCGCAGCGACAACATCATCAAGTCGTTCAACTGGATCTTCTCCTGTCTGTCGTACGTTTGGACGCACTTCTTCAATCGCTTTATCGACCCCGTGCTGTGGGTCTTCACGGGTACATCCATGATGGTGGTGCATGACGGAAAGGAAAGACGCACACGACGCGGCTTCTGTGTTCCGGCAGCTATTCTCCGAAGACGACGCTGGAGATCAAGAACATCGTCATGAGCGAGTCCGGATTCCCCGAGGTAGGGATGGTTCGCGTCCGTAACGGGCAGACACGCGCTCTCCTTCTTCGCCACGAGAAGTACGATGTAGACTTTGCCGTGCAAACCTTCTACAAGGAGGCAGGAGTCCGTTTCGGCGCTCCGTACTTCGATGCTTCGTTCGCTCGTTCTTCTTCTGTAATTCGTAGGTTCAGAGCGAACACCACCCGCTGCTTCCGCCAGCTCCTCGGAACCAACGTGGTGTTGGCCGTCGTGGACGAGTTGAAGAACACACAGTCCCCTTCCCTCCCTCTGTTGATGTGCAGGTACGACCGCTCGAACGACGAGCACGAGGCGCTTCTCCTCCAGCTGTGGGTGCACCTGAAGCCCAACGAGGTTTGCATTCTTCCCGTTGTGAATGCTAGGAGCTCGTCGCGCGTGAAACGGACCAGTGGGGAGACATCGGGTTCCAGGGCCGCGACCCCGCTACCGACTTCCGCGGTTTGGGAGTTCTCAGTCTGAGCAATCTCTGCTACTACGCAATGCACCACACGGACGAGGCGATTCACTGTCTATTGTAACGAAACAAGTGCAGTGTGAGTGATAGGCAGAATGACGTGACGCGCGGCGGCTACCCCATGGCCATTACGGGAATCCAACTGTCATCGTCCTCGCTGTTTCAAACCCTCATGTCTAGACTGATCAACGACTGGACGGCCAAGAGACTGCTGGACCGCCAGTTCTTCTCTGTGGACGTGGAGGACACGGACATGACGCTGGAGGAGCGCGCCCTCTATTTCTACCAGGAGTTTTTCTGCCGCGTGTTCACCGCCTTCGATTCCTTCTACGAGAGCAAGCACCCCGAGAACCTCCTCCAGTTCCCCATCATTTTGAAGGAGTTTGAGAAGAGCATTCTGCAACAAATCGAGGAGGGCGTCTTCTGACCCTGCTGTGTATTATACGAGTCTCCCTGTTTGTTGGCACGCCAGATTGGGATTCCACCATGAGTGAAGCCGCGTTTTCCTTGCTTTCGCTGGGCTTGTCGTTCAAGGGCGTGAAGAAGAGCGAGCAAGAGCTCTTCAAGAAGGGAAGTGCGTCGTCGTTCCTTCGACTGACCTGCTAGAGCACTCAAAGGCTGTAGCGAAAATTCAGAAAACCACCATTGACATCCCCTCGTCCATCGATGTGTTCAATTACGAAGGGGGAGCGTGACTCCTTTGTTGTGTAGCCTAATGGCATAGACGCCAGAAGAAGGACATGGAGAGCCGAAAACGAGAGCGCCAGGGTAGGCAATTGGACCGTCCCTGTTTTTGCTAATGCGCAGAGCGACGAGCGTCTTTCGAAAAGGAGTTGGATGAGAAGATACCCAAGGTGGAGGGAGTGCAGTTCAAATCGTAAAAGGCCGCGTCTGCTGTGTAAGGCCTAGGGGAGACGAGTTGAACGAGTTCCGTAACCGCATGCACATTTCCGTGTCGGGAGGCGATATTCCTCCGCCAATCAGCACATTCGACGAGATGGCCTTCACTCCGGAGCAGGCAGCGCTGAAGCGAACGGTGCTGCGCAATATCGAGGGCTTTGGTTCTCTCCCCTCCAACTCCTCACGCGTAGAGTACAAGGAGCCCACGCCCATCCAAATGCAGTCCATTCCCATCATTATCGGGAACCGCGACATCCTCGGTATCGCACCCACCGGTTCCGGCAAGACCGCTGCATATCTCCTCCCCACCATCCAGCGTCTGAGCACACATCAATCAGATGTGATTCTCTCCATCCTCCTCAACGCATAGCGCATTCGCTGCATCGTCCTCACGCCCACCGCGGAGCTGGCGCAGCAGGTCTCGCGTCACATGACCCGCCTGAGCGCGGGCACGGGTCTGAAGAACCTGGTGCTGACGAAGGTGCGTGCGTCGCGACGGAGTGAAGAATAGACCACCATCGCGAGCGTGATCGACAAGGGCGTGAAAGTGGACTGCGTCGTGACGACGCCGCTGCGCCTGATCTCCACCATCGACACGAAGAAGATCGACTTCACTGGTGTGTGCTGACTGGGTGTGTGACGCACAGGCGTGGATATTCTGATTCTGGACGAGGGCGACAAGCTGTTCGAGGACGGGTTCGTCGAGCAGGTGGAGTCATGTTCTCCTTCTCACAGCCAGATCGATTCCATTCTTGCCGCCTGCACCAACCCCCACCTGCAGCGTCTTCTCTTCAGCGCCACGCTCCTGCCCGTTCGGTTGGTCGATTAAACTGATTCGTTAGGGCGTGGAGGATATGGCGCGCACCGTGCTGCGCGACCCGATTCGCGTCGTGATTGGGAAGCGCAACGCCAGCAACCAGAACGTGGAGCAGCGTCTGCTCTACTGCGGAACGGAAGAGGGAAAGTTGCTCGCGCTGCGGAACATTTTGAGAGAAGTGCGAAATCGGGACTGTTTTTGACAGCTAGGGATTCCAGCCGCCAATGCTGGTGTTCGTGCAAAGCAAGGATCGGGCGCGTCAGCTGTACACAGAACTGGCATACGACAGTGGATCGCGGAGGCGATGCGCTGATGCGTAGATGTGAGTATCGACGTGATCCACTCGGACCTGTCCCATGCGGCGCGTGTTGCGGCCATCAACAAGTTCCGAATCGGCGAGACGTGGGTGCTCATCGCAACGGATTTGCTGGGACGTGGATTGGATTTCTTGGGGTTGAACACGGTGGTGAACTACGACTTCCCGCAGGTGCGGGTGTGCGAGTGGAGTTAGGTGTAGAGCGGCATTGAGTACATCCACCGCGTGGGACGAACGGGACGCGCGGGTCGAAAGGGAATGGCGATTACGCTGTTCACGGAAGACGACAAGGTGAGGCGTGGATAGATAGAGTGAGAGATAGCCGATGCTGCGTTCGATCGCGAACGTGATGAAGATCAGCGGATGCGAAGTGCCTGATTGGATGCTCCAGCTGAAGAAGATTGAGTGGTGGCGAGAGAGGCGTGTAACGCGTAGCAAACGGGACAGGAAGAGAATCGAAAAGCACGCCATCAAGAGAGACGTCATTACCACACAGGCGAGCTTCGACAAGAAGCGCAAGAAGACGAAGTAGCGACGGAGTGCGACGATGACGCATAGGAAGAAGAGCCACAAGAGCAAGAAGAGTCACAAGGACGGAGAGGAGGACGCCCAGCTGTTGGAATGACGTGTTTGTTCAAACAAGGAGAGTACAAACAGCCGTTCGCCTTACGCTTGGCGGCTTCCTTTCTCAGCTCCTCGTCCTCCTCGTCGTAGAAGAAATCGCTGATCGTCCAGAGTCTCTTGTTCTCTCTGCAGTACTGGTTGTACTCCTCGAGCGCCTCGTTCTCGCCGATCATCTCGATCGCCTTCTTCACGTCCACCACGAACTCGGAGTCGATGGTGTTCTTGGTGTCGACAAAGCCGTCGGCGCTCAGCTCCCAGTCCATCTTCTTGAAGTCCGAAAGCAGCTTCTCCTTGTTGATGCTCTCTCTAGGCGTAAGCAAGCGGTTCGCAGTCACGACATGTTGATGTTCGCCGCCACCTTGTTTATATCGTTCACGCAGTCGTTGTAGTCCAGCATTTCGAGATACGCGGCCAACTGGTCCTCCATGTAGTAGTACTTCTTCAGCAGCGTCTACGGGTCACAGATCACAGGAAAGAGACACCGTTAGCGAGGCCTGCTGCTTCTGCGCAAAGGCGGCTTTATACACGAACGTTTCGTACTCTATCCGTCACAGCGAGTCGAAAGCACGCACCGTTCTTCAGTCCCTCCTTGTTCGCCACCTTGGCATTCACGAGACACCATCGCTTGTACTCCTTGGTCTTGAGCACCTGCACATCATTCAACAATGCGTGGAGCTACTCTTTTCTCGTAGAGACGGATGAAAGCGCCAACTCTCTCGTGGTACGAATGGAGCTGGCTCTTTCTATAATCCGCGTAGTTGCTATCGCAGCAGATGTGACAGACGTGGCAGCAGTTGTAGGAAAGGGAAGGACTCATTTTCTGAAAACTGACGGAAATCAAAAGGGCTTGGCTGGGCTGTGGGGGTGCAATCACTGGCATTTTGTATTTCAGCCCATCTGCGCAAGCCAGATTAGATTACTTATCGGGATAACGACATTTGAACGCAATTTCATTTCTTGGATGGGTACGAGGGTGTGCGCTGTGCGCGATGCGCGTGTGGATGTGAAGATGGGAATGGATGAGAGGGGTGGATGGGGAGGAGTGGAATGGATGGGGAAAACAAACATATCACGCTTGATGTCGTTAGGACTCGTTTCCGACCACCTTCACCAATTGAACGGCTCTCGTCTCTCTGGCCTTCATCCTCGGTTGCTCTCTGTTTCGCAGAAGCACATTCATGGTGGCGGGGGATGTGGGGTTCGCATCAAAGGAAGCAAGCAATTGGCGCGCCTCGTTTTCGTCCAGCATCTCGATCTCTTTTCGCACATTCGTTAGGTACTTCTTGTCGATCTTGTCGTCCGTCTCAAGGAAACCAGCCGTATCGAGCACCCATTCCTTCTTGTTGAACTCCTGCATCAGCTTGCTCTTGTTGATCGATTCGCTAGGAATGAGCAGTCTCGCGATGTGTCACAGCTTCTTGTGCAGCGCCAAGTAGTTCACGTCTCTCACCTTCTGGCTGTACTGGAGCGTCTCCAGATAGGAGAGGAGCTCGTCCTTCAGGTAGTAGTACTTCTTCAGCAATCCCTAGGAGTGAGGAAGTAATCTTAACTCCTACGACCGAGTTGTTTCTCTCCTTCTCCGTGAAGGCTGCCTTGAGAGTGTAGATTTCGTACTCCGGCTGGTCGTTGTCCATCAAGCACACCTTGGCTCTCACAATACACTCTCTCCTGTAGAGTTTTGCACGATTGACCTTAGGATGGCGAGTAGGAAGTGGATCCTACCTGCTCTTCGCAAGCCGCGATAATCGCATTGATGTCCTCCAACTCCTTTTCCATCGCATTGTAGCGACTCTTTGACGTCAGAATCTTAATCTGACAGCACTTGGGCAAACAGCAAAACATTCTTTGGGGGATGGGGTTTAGGTAATGTTGCTTGTTCTTGACTTTCAGGATGGATTTGAAAAGTGTAGTGAGAGGATAGTGGATCGTGAATATTCTGAGACTAGAATGAGAGGATGATAGAGAACCGACACGCCTTCACTGTTTCAACATTTCATGTACTGGACTGGATAGAAATCATTTCATACTTTCAAATACCAACTGCAAACCGACTCTTCAACCCCATCAATCAATACTACCTCAAAACCGTCACACACTGCTTCACGCATTATAGACAACACATACTCAACTCACCAGCGCCCAATCCAACACTCATCAGCATCACACTCCATTTCGCCCTAATTCCATTCCCATCAAATCCGCCTCTCATTACACTCCGTGGTGCACACCCAAACCGATAGTCAATCCCATCAACCCCAATTCCCACCAGAACGAAGAACCGCACACTCTATCATCCAATTTCACTTCCATCCCAAAGAAAGACGTAGAGTTAGGTGTGAAAACGACCGTTTTGAGAACTGGATTCCAAAAGGAAGGACGATTTCCGTCATCTCTTCACACGCGGCTCATTAAACACATCATATTCATGCAGGGTGTGTATTCCATCACACAACTAACAAATAGGATTTGCTACTGTCAAATCGGTTCTTTCTGGAGACACTGTTGTTCTCATGGGGAACGCTTCGGTCCGATTCTGCGCGGATCCTCATTCCTAGAAGGGCACTGCTCCGGAAATGCAGTTGTCGCTCGCGTTCTGTCAAGCGCCGCGCGTTGCGCGTACCGCGGAGGGCGTGGAGGAGCCGTTCGGCTGGGAATCGCGAGAGTATCTGCGCAAGATGCTGATCGGCCACGTCGTGAAGTTCGCCGTCCTCTACAAGGTGGAAGCGATCAGTCGCTCCTTTGGAACGATCATGCTGGAGGAGAAGGACGTGGTACGCGACGTGGTGTCAAATGGAATGGTTTCGGTTCGCATGGAGCGAGATGACAAGGGACACAAGGCGCTCTACGACGACCTGCTCGCCTTGCAGGTCGCTGCGCGCGACAACCGTCTCGGCATGTGGGGCCATCCCAACGCGACGCGTGTCGTCAAGTGGACGATGGACGACCCCGAGGGCTTCTACAAGGAGAACAAGGACCTGCCCATTGCAGCCGTCGTCGAGCAGGTGCGTGACGGATGCACCTTCAAAGTCTACTCCCTCGAAGGCGGTGATTGCTTCAGCATCCACCTCGCGGGCATCCAGTGTCCCCGCATCACATACGCCGCCGACGGCACCGCCACCACAGAACTGTATGCGCTCGAGGCGCGCGCCTTCTCCGAGATGCGTCTGCTCAACCGCTCCGTGGTCGTTTACATCGACGGAATGGACAAATTCAACGTGATTTCTGTCACGAGGCGTGAGGTGTAGAACTTCTACGGTCGCGTGGAGCATCCCCGCGGGAACATCGCGCTGGAGCTGATTCAGTACGGCGTGGCGCGCATCGTCGACTGGTCCGCCAACTACCTGGATTCGGCACAGATTGTGGAGTACCGCAACAGCGAGATGGACGCCAAGACGCACCACCGCAAGCTGTGGAAGGACTGGGTGGCGACAGAGAGGGAGTTTCATTGATAGAAGCCGGTGACGACGGTGCTGGAGGAGATCGAGGGCACGGTGTTCCAGGTGCTCAGCGGCGACTCGCTCATCCTTCTCCTCAACGACAAGACGCCCAAATTCTTGGGGTCCCAACGCCGCGTGTGCCTGTCCTCGATTCGCGCGCCGAAGCTGGGCAGCGCGAAGAAGGGCGTGGCAGACGAGCCGAACGCGGAGGAGGCGCGCATGGCGCTGGTGAAGCTGGCGATCGGGAAGAAGGTGAAGCTAACGGTGGACTACACGCGCGAGGTGAACACGGGCTTCGAGGAGACCAAGTACACCTTCTGCTCCATGTGGCTGGAGGACAAGAACGTGAACGTGAACGAGGCGATGGTGGCTCAGTGCGTGTGGGTGGCGTGCGTGACGACTAGGGGCTGGTGCGCCGTGGTGCGTCACAAGCAGGACGAGCCGCGCGCCGCGAACTACGACCAGCTGCTGCTGGCGGAGGAGAAGGCGAAGGCGGAGAAGAAGGGCGTGTACGGCAAGAAGAGCTCGTCTGTGCTGCGTCGGGTCGATTACAGCGAAACGCCCAACAAGGCACAAACCAACCTCCACTTCCTGAAGGAGAAGAAGCGTTACGACGTGCGCCAGATGGCGGGAAATCATGGGTAGGGTTACATCGAGTACGTCTTCACCGCCGCGCACTATCTGATCGTCCTGCCCAGCGAGAACTGTCAATTCAGCCTCGTCCTTCAGGGTGTGAAGGCGCCGCTGAACAGCGCGAAGGGCAAGCCCGAGCCCTACGGCGACGAGTCGGTGCTCTTCGCACGCTATCACTACTTGCAGGTGGGAGCGCGCGCGACGTGTGAGGTGTAGCGACCTGTGTCCGTCGAAGTGTACTCGTGCGACAAAATCGGCCACTTCATCGGCAACCTGTACATTCCGGGCGCGAAGGAGTCGCTGTGTCTGTCGCTGCTGAAGCAGGGCTGCGTGTACATCAACGACAAGGCCATCGGCTTCTGCTCCAACGCGGATGCGATGGAGGACGCGGAGGACGAGGCGAAGGAGGCGCGTCGCGGCTACTGGAAGAACTACGCGCAGCAGCAGAAGGTACGCGTGGGGTGTGGGATGTCATGTAGCCGGAGGAGGTGGCGGTCACGGGCGAGATGCAGGTGCGCATCGCGTCCATCGCGTCGGGCAACGAGTTCTTCGCGGTCACGGAGTCGGACGCCAGCACGCTGCAGTCGGTGGAGGCTGCGTTGAGGGCGCAGCCGATCCCTGTAGCGGTGGTGGTGGTGTGTGAGGCGTAGAACACGGTGCCCGTGCTGGAGCCGAAGCTGAACACTGTGTACGCGTGTCTCACCCCGATTCAAGGCGCCCAGCGATGGACTCGCGGGTAGGCGTTTCGTTTTCATGTGATGGGTAGAAAGGTGGTGTCGGTGAAGGGCGGCAGCGTGTCTGTGTATCTTATGGACGTCGGCAGAACGGTCTCCACCACCCCGCGTGCGCTCCACGAGCTGGATGCCGCGTACGGACAGGTGGCTCCGCTGGCGCGTCGCTGCGTGCTGGCGGCGGTGGAGGTGCCCCCGACGGGCGAATGGGCGGCGGAGAGCCGGAAGTGCTTCGAGGAGTTGGTGGGAGGCGAGCAGTGCCGTGCGTCCGTCGTGCTGAGGGATGCCCAGAACCGTCTGGCTGTATTCCTGTATCGCGAGGGAGACGAGGACGTGAGCGTGAACGAGATGATGCTGAACGAGGGATGGGGCCGATTGGAGGCGAGTGCGTATTCGCGCTACAAGGGCTCGGAGGATATATTGAATAGCATGAAGAACTACCAGCAGGATGCGAAGGAGGATCGTGTGGGCATATTCCAGTATGGCGATATTGGTTTTGAGAACGACAAGTAACGCCAGTGCTTTTCTCGCCGTGTTTGTTCCAAAGAGGAGTGTTTTCTGGAAGTGGACTCAAAAAATCGTTTGTTTATGAAGGAAGAGTGAGCCATCGCAGATGGATTGATGCCTAGTGAAAGATATCCATGATAAGGATGAGGCGGAAGAGGTCGTGGAAGACTCTTCAGCGAACGCGAAGAAGGAGGAGTCGAGCGATAGTGAGGAGGAGGTGGAGTACATCTATGAGATTGAATACGTGGAAGAGAGCGAGGATGATGATGAAGCAAAGGAGGACAAGCAGCAGCACGAGAAGGAGGAGGTTAAAGAGGAGAAGCCAAAGGAGGAGCCGTTCATGCCGAAACCCATTCTGATGAGACAGCCCTCCAAGCTCCGAAAGAGCGTGAGTTTCAACTCTGTGCACTCCGTGCTGACGGAGGATAACCAGATTATCTTCGTGGACGAGGATGATGACATTTTCAAGTGAGCGCTGTGTACTATAGGCTAGTTTGCCTTGTTTGTTTGCTAGACTCTTCCGCGGAGCTGTAAGAGCGTCAAGGTGGGTGACGGGGTTCAGAGTCCAGAGGGCGCCCTTCCTTTCAAAATGAAAAACAAGAGGAGTGCAATTGGGAGAGGAGCGGTCTTCCTCTCTTCATGTTCATTCCGACCACAAATCAGTTTGTGAATCGACGCACGCGAATGAGACCGCTTACTGAGGAGGAAACAAAGCTGTTCTTTGAGAAGTTGACCAAATAGTATGGACGATTGCCGTTTTCTGTTACGCCTAGCATGGGACCCAACGTGGAGCAACTGCTGAACCGCAAAGACGACCCCCACTGCTTTCGCCTCCACAGAGACCGTGTATACTATGTGAGGTTCGTGTTTGGTGTGGAGTCATGAGGAGTAGCGAAAGGCTGCTTCGTCTGGCGTCGAACGTCGGGAGGGACAATCTGGTCAGCATCGGAACCAAGTTCGGTCGCTTCAACAAGAATCACCACTTCCGTCTCCATATTACTTCGCTGGACTTTATTGCACAATATGCTCAAGTGGGACGAGCCCGATCTCGATGATTCGTAGTACAAGGCGTGGGTGAAACCGAGTGCCGAAATGACGTTCCTGTACGGCAACCACATCACAAAGGGAGGTTTGGGATGGAACGAGCGGATCAGAAGTAGGATTGGCTCGTATTTCGGATGGCTGTCCTCAGTACGGCGGTATCGTGGTATTCAACATGAACAACGTCCCTCTCGGATTCGGCGTCACTGCCCAAACGACCGATGTGATTCGTGGTCAGGATGCTGCGGTTTTCGCTCTTCTGTTGGGTGACTCGTAGAGCATAGCCATTCTCCACCAGTCTGATATTGGTGAATACCTTCGTGATGAGACCATTCTTGCGTAAGGCTCGTTTGTAGTTTATCCCTTTGTTGTGTTTCTTCCACAGTTTCGTTGTTGAGCACGCGTTGTGCACACGGATCGGTTGGTTGTGTGATTTCTAGAAAAGTTCGTTATGGATTGCTTCGTTACTTGAGCTAGCTCGGAACGGTGTGAATTCTGTCATATTGGGTTTCGTTTGGAAGGGATATGCAATGATTCTATCCTGCTCTTATCATGAAGGGACTTGGAGTCTTCAAAGACTGGGAGGTGTGTCCTTTCTATTGCAAGTGTTCTGTTGACCTCGTTTTACCCTCTCTGAGAGGGTTGAATAATGAATCGTTGATTTGTGAAGAGGAATCGTTGGATGCGTGGTGTATTCCTCGATTTGTGATACGAGGAGAGTTACTTCTATTCATATTACAAAGTATCTATCTTGGTTATTGACGGGTATCTATTATTCTCGCTGCGCTTGTCCCACGAGAGTGCGATGTTCGCCGTTAGTACTCTCATGGACTTCATGACTGTTAATACTTTCATTGTCTTCATCACTGTCAATACTCGCTTGGACTTCATGACGGAGAGTGTCTTCTTCTTCGTCAGTTCCAAGCCTCTCCCCACGTCCTTGATACTCATGAAGACCCGCTCATCTTCAGCGTTTGTTGCGGGGGTGGTAGTGCAGGCTCTCTTTCATCTCAAACCCTCGTCTTCACGGCGCGTCGCTTCTTTGGGATCATGAAGGTCTCGATCCCCTTCTCCTTCATCCGACGACCGCGCTCCGTCTCCTGCTGAAGAGATGCCACACTGGAGAACTCGCCCTCGATCTGCTTATGTGAAGCCTTATGAACCGTCTTCAGATGGCGTAGAAGAAACTTCCGTTACCACTTCCGTCTTCCACTTCCCGTAAACGCGGTGCCGAATGGGGATATTACGGCACCGCACGTAACCATATAGGAATCAACGGCACGGAGGAAGTTTATATTGTTCAAATCCGTGTTTAGTCAAACTTGTTTCTTTGAAATCCAAAGCGCTCCCTTCCTGCGAATCGAGATGGGATCCCCCATATTCCACTCCACACAGTCACAGAAACACAACAAAACAAAGCGGAGATGAATGAAGAGGTGCTCCAGATTCTGAACGAACCGGATAACGAGTTCGATTCGGATATTGACATGTCGAATATCATGGTTAGCGACGTATTAGAAGAGGAGGAAGTAGAATTCGAGTATACACTGCTCTTTCTGCTCTAAATCATAGATACTTGTTTCCCGAAGAGTATGCAAAGAACGCGAAGCGATCGCGTAATCGACGTGCCACAACGTGGGCGCAATCCGCGAAGAAGGAACAAGAGGGAGATGCGAATATCGGCTACAATGATTTCTACGCAAAGGAAGGCATCGCGTCCCAGTCCAGGACGATTTCGCTGACCTATGACGACTTCAAAGAAGTAAACTATCTGCAGGACATGCTGAAGGAGTCAAAGTCGAAGAATCCGAACGTGACGATAAAGGACTTCGTCTTTGACGAGAAGGAGTATCCTCTCATCGAAATCGGAAACGAGGAGTACAGGGAGTACGATCCGCCGGTCATCGACATTGGGACCAAGTACATTTCGCGTTTCAACGAGTTCTTCGACTTGCTTGCGAAGTCGAGCACCGAAAAGAGCGTCGAATCTCCCTGCACGATGCGGTCAGTCATCCAGTACTTGGAGAAGAATACGCACAAGACACAGAAAGAGGAGAAGGAGTCTCTGGTATCCCTCGAAGTCATCAAGAAGAATACAACCGCGCAAGACACAGCGCTCTTCGACTCGGAGAAGGTGGACGCCGAAATGATCGTCGATCCGACGTCGCGAGACTACCTCATGAAGAACGGTCGCAACTACAAGGCCAACGGCACGGGACTGCCGAACGCCATCTGCGTGACCAAATCGTTCATCGTGGTGGGAATGTCGAAATCGCAGATTCTCTTCTTCCCCAACCCAACCCTCAGCCCTGACGCAGAATCACCCGAGTCCTCCGAGCCTTTCGTATTCGGCTCTCCCGACAACGGTTCCGGCGTGGGCAGCGTGTTGTCGTTATCGGGCGACCTGAACGACTCGTTCGTGGTGGCGGGCTACAGCACAGGCGATATGGAGATGATCTCGCTGGACAAGAGAGCGAGCGTGCGCATGATGAGCGACATCCACAGCACCGCCGTCGTGTTCGTTCGGGTTTTGAGCAGCAGTGCCGTGTTCAGTGTGGACTACGACGGTAACGTGAACCTTACGACCATCACGCGAACGCTATTCGGCGCCAACACCAACACCACGCGCGTTCTCGACGGCGCGCAGTACGGACAAATCGTCGATATTTCGGTCATTCCGTTTTCCGTGACGGTTCGCTCCGCGGCGCGCGAGCACCAGGCGATGACGGTGGACCTGGTGGCGCTGTGTGCGGAGAAGTGTACGGTGATCATGGCGGTGGACAGCGCGGGCGCGACGGTGCTGTTCACGCTGGAGCGCGCGCAGCAGGACGTGTCGGAGAGGAGCAGGTACTTCGAGGCGAAGACGCGGTACGTGCAGAACTACGTGAGCAGCGCGTGGTGCCGCGACGCGAACGCGTTCCAGTTCGTGCAGTGCGAGAACGACAGGTTGGGCGTGTGGGAGGTGAAGGTGCGTGTCGTTCGGAGGCGTGACGTATAGACCCACTTCGACGACAACGGGAAGATTCAGTACTCGCTGAGCAGTGTGGCTGCCTACACCGTGGGGGCCACCATTCTTTCATGTTGCGTGACGTCGCTCAATCACGTGGAGTGCGTGACACTGGAGAACCAGGTGGTCGTGATCGACGTTCTGTCCAACGAAGTCGTGCGCACCATTTCGTGGGGAGAGAAGATGAAGGTGATGTTCGGAAACGTGAACGCGCGCGTGCAGCGTCTCATGAGAGGCGAAAAGGTGTCGAATTCTGGAGTGGTGCTAAACGCGAAAGTGTACGCGAACAGCAACTGTTACTGGGACAATCGGTGGTATATTGTCGGATTCGACCGTGTGTACGTGGTCAGCGAAGTCAGTCCCGAGAGCCGTTTCAATCACTTCTCCGAAGTAACGCCCGGCAGAAATCCTCACGATTAGGAGCACGACGTGTGTAACGCCCTGTTGGTGGGAACGCAAATCGTGACGGAGTTGCAGCACCAGATCGATGCGGCGAACTCAAATCACCCCGAGATGGAGGGAGATGTGCACATCAAGTTCTACATGTACATGAACCGCGTCAGCGCGCTGGTGCTGAAACTGATGGAGGACGAGACGATTCCCGCCAACTTGCGTGTGGGCAGCTCCTTCGATGTCCTCCTCTCCATCAATCGCGCCGATCTGCTCTTCTCCACGCTCTTCACCTTCTGCGCCAAGAACGAGGCGCTCACGAAGCTCTTCTTCACCGTGCTGCACCAGTATCTCGATAGCAGCCAAATCACGTCGATTCCCAAAAAAGTCCTGATTCCGTTCCTCGACTCGTTCGACGCGCAGTCGCCTCAGGAGCGCTTCTCGCTGGAGCTGCAGCTGATGAAACTCCAGTACACCACCGACATTGACGAAATCATGGCGGTTTTCGTCAACCACTCGTACGTGCTGGCAGCGACGTACTTGTGCGTGAATTGCAAGGGCGATTTCGTGCAGCCAATCCGAATCATCCACGAACTTATCGCCAGCGACAAGAATCTGGACTACTTCTGTCAGTATCCGCACATTGTGGATGAAACGCCCTCCGCGGGGAAGTCGAACCTGGAGTTTCTGCTCCTCTTCCTTCTTCATTCCGCCATCTACGGAGTCAACTTGGCGGGCGTTTCGATCAATTCGTTGGGAAGAGTCAGCAACCAGGAAGAGTGTTACGCCTATCTGGTCAATGAAACTCCCCTCCTCCACGAGTTACTGAAGACGCACCCTCAGTTCATTTCCGGATTATTGTTCTACACGTTGTTCGTGAAGATGATGGAAGGTGAAACGCCCACCATCTCGATCGACGACAGTGACGACGAGGAGGCGATGAAACTCCGGATGTTGGTGGAGGCGGACAATTACCGCCAGCTGTTCGCGTCCGTGCAGAAGACCATTGCCAAGGGGTTGTTGGAGAGCCTGGAGACGAAGGACCTGGAGGAGAGCGTGCAGAAGGTGGTGTTCTACCTGTTGCTGATCGTCGTGTGCGAGATCCACGTGGATGGCATTGATGATCGCGCATTGACGATGATCTTCCAGTTCACCGCGGAACACACGGAGATCGTGAAGAGGGAGCAGCTGAACACGATCATCGATGAATACCCCGTTTCGGACGCAATCGTGGATTCCGTGATTCGCTCGCTCTTGAGTCGCAAGTGCATTCCGGAGTGCGTGAAGCTCCTCAACCGCAACCACCAGTTCGCCCACATCCTGCAGCTGTATTTCAGCGATATTCGCGAGACCGACAGCAATGATGCGATTCGCGACATCACGCACGCGATCGAGAAGGTGATGGCAGATGTACGCTTTTGAACTCTCCGTTTCATGTAGGCGATCCAGTACGCGCAGAGCGACCTGACGACGTTGGCGGGAAGTCTGGAACACTATTTCGTTCCCCTTCTGTTCCTCGACGCATCGCTCTTCGCTCCGTACATTCTGTGCTTGGAGGGAAATCTCAACGCGGTTCTCCAGACCCTCCGAAGTGACGAAAAGGCCTCCTTTTTGTTCCTTCAGCAAGTGCGTATGATTTGGGCGTTTCATTTGGTAGTTCCTTCTTCCCCACCCGACTCCCGCGCTCTGTCTTCCCTCCATCCTGCAGACCGCCAACACGCTCGCGACGCAGAGTTTGGACGAAACGCTCCTGCTTCGCTTCAGCCAAATCGTGCAGCGCCAGAACAAGGCGGTGTTTTTGCCGTTCCTGTTGAACAACGCCATGTTGGAGTTGGCGGGAAAAGTGACCAATAGATCGGTGGAAACGGGGAAGCAGATGTTGCAGGCATACGAGCAGGACGCGTCAAATGACCCCGACACAATCGGGTCACTGTGCTACCTTCACTACTTGGCGGGAGATCTTCCGCGCTGCGTGGAGCTGCTGACCGGCGAGTTCAAGCGCCTCACTGCGCGCTTCCAGCAGGAGCTGAAGAGCGTGTTCAACGTGAAGGACCTGGAGGTGGTCGTGTTTTCCCGCCATGACGTCTAGCGTCCCTTCGCGAGTCTGCGCGCGCTCTCCGAACTCCTCAGCGTCTTCATTCACATCTTCCCGCTCGTGTCCGACGCCGACGCGCTGGACTCGGTTTGGCGGGAAATCGTGACGTTCCTCACGTCTCTCATCTCCACCACGCGCAACGCGCTGAACCTCAAGATCGAGATGGCGGGAAACCGGAAGATCATCGCGGGACTCGACCTCCTGGAGCGAAATGCCGCCAACGCGCTGCAGCGCCTGCTGGACTGTCTCCAGCTGAAGATTTCCCTCCCTTATTTGCTATCGTTCGTGCTGAGCCAGAACTCGGGGAACACAATCAAGGATGTTTCTGGAATCATCAACAAAGTCATGAATTCCCTCCAAATGGACATCAAAGGCTTCACCAACTTCGTGCGGATTTACCGCGGGGACTACAACGAGTGTCTCCACCAGAAGGTGGAGGAGATGAGACGGCCTGTGCGGGTGCGGTCGTGCGTGTGCTTCAGCTGCGGAGAGATCATTACCGATGATGACGAGATGTGCGCGTTCCAGTGCGGCCACGTGTTCCACAGGCGCTGTCTGAAGAAGGAGCACTGCGTCGTGTGCGAGGACGTGAACGACGAGGAGAGGAAGGCGGGAATTGTCGGAATTGAGCACAAGCTGCTGCCCGCGGAGTACGAGAAGAAGGAGAGCGCGGAGGTGGTGTCGCCGCAGGACCGGCTGGCGAATTACCGCATGATGAGAAAGGAGGCGAGGGAGGGCAATTTGACGGCGATTTACAGCAAGATGAACTGCAACAAGCAGCAGTTCCTGAGGCTGATGGAGCCTCCAGCCCTGTTCTCCTCGGCGCCCCAGTTCCCTGACGTCGATCCCTCGTTCCTGATTCCGAGTCCAAACCCGGGAAACCTGCCCGTGAAGCCGAACGCGAAGGGGGAGTGTGTCTTGCTGATGAATGTAGCCTCAGAGTGGCGTGTTTGTTTGACTCAAATCTTGGGGGTTTTGAACAAATGGGCGTTTCACTCGCGGTTTCTCTCTTTGAGCCTTTGCCTCATTCACACGTTTCGTGGAACATCGTATAGCAGAGAGCGTTGCTCTTGAAGTGAGGAAATGAACAGTACCTATATTAGTGCGGTTGCCGTGATGAGGTGACAACTAGATCTGCTGAAGAACCTCTACTCGAAGAATCTGAACCTCAAGGTGAAGATGGGTCTCGAGAACATGGTTCTTTTCAACCAGAAGCTTGGCAATCCCGCGAACAAGATCAAAACGATCCATGTCACGGGCACCAATGGAAAGGGCTCCGTCGTGTTCAAGATTGCCAAGGCGCTGGAAGCGTCGGGTTACAAAACGGGTATGTACGTGTCTCCTCACATTTCCAGTTTCCGTGAGCGAATCACCATCAACGGGGAAATGATTCCCGAGGAGGAGGTGGTTCGCAACTTGGAGAAGATCAACGAGATCGAGAAGACTCTCCCCACCTCGCTCACCTTCTTTGAGAGCGTCACTGGCATGGCGTTCAACTACTTCTGCGAGAAGGACGTGGATATCGCGGTTATCGAAGTCGGTCTGGGAGGTCGTCTGGACTCCACCAACATCATCAACCCCGAGATGAGCGTGATCACCTCCATCGGACTGGATCACCAGGGCATTCTCGGGAACACAATCACCGATATTGCGCGCGAGAAGGCGGGCATCATCAAGGACGGAAAGCCCGTCATTGTGGGTCCCAACTGTCCTCACCAGCAAGTCGGACTGCGTGGTGGCGATCATGTGTAGATCTACAACATTGCTGGCAGCCACCACTCGCTGTACGTGCCCGTGACGGTGAACGATTACGAGCACCAGTGCTACGATGACATCAACACCGAGATCGCCAAGGTCGCGCTTCGCACGCTGAATGATCACACCGACTTCAAGGTGAAGCCGGAGGCCATCGAGAACGCGACGAAGGGAAGGCCGATCTGCCGCTTCGAGGAGTTTTACCTCCCCAACAGCCGCGGAGAGAAGATCCACGTGATTCTCGACGTGTGCCACAACCAGCCCGGATTCGACGCCATGTACGCCACGATGGCGAAGAAGTACGGGAAGTCGACGCTCCGCGTTGGTTTCGGGGACAATGGTGATGCGTAGATGATCTGCGGCTTCTGCGCGGACAAGAACATTTCCGACTGTCTGCGCGTGATTCTGCACCACACGGCCGCGGACCACATCCGTCTGATCAACAGCAGTCATCCGCGATCAATGAAGGCGGATCGTCTGCGCGAGGTGCTGAAGGGCGTGAGCAAGGAGATGGGTCTGGCGTGGAACGATGGTGCGTGGCGCTGAGTTGGTGTTCCCTGTAGAGACGGCGGGCATCACGGACACGATTCCGAAGAACCTGGCGCGCGTGCTGGACGAGAGCAAGCCTGGAGACGTGCTTCTGATCTGCGGCAGCTTGTACATCATGAACGAGGTGCGCTACGCGATGGGCATTCGGGAGCCCCAGGACGTCATTTACGATTACGCGATCAAGGACCACGGTCCCGATGCGGTGGGATCCGGGTCTCAGTCGTACATTTATCCCCACGAAAAGCCGGTGGAGTGGAATTGGCGTGTTTGTTGGACACTGTTCATTTCTGATTGGGTTGCGGGCTCTTTGGACTGCTCATGGGCCGAAGGAGCCGTCACCTCTCTTCCGCGTGTTTGGTTTTCTTCCTGACCCTCTTTTTCTGCCGCTTCTTGCTGAGCACTGGGTATCCCGTCTGCGGCGACTGTATGATCTGCTAGCGATGTCCGATCCATCTCTTCCTACATTCCCGGATTTACGCAGGTTTCCTTCTCGTTTCAGTATGGTGGGCGCTTTCACGCATTGAATGTGACTGCGTAGATCTCGATGTGATTGATGAACGTGGTGCCACACTTCGCCCCTTGGGTACGACCTGATGCGCGTTTTTCACCGTCGTAGATAAAGATGCAATTCGGCCGTCATTAATTCGCAGCTTCCTGGACGAAAAGCCGGTGACCACGAAGAAACAGCTGCACTACAGGAAAACGGGTCATCTCTTTCAGCCGTTCCCGCTGTGGAAGAAGGCGCTACACCTCTTCTCGAAGTGGTTTGGAATGATGGAGAATCGCGAGTTCTACAACGGCACGCACTTGGGATGTGGTCTTCAGCCACTCCGCCTGACGCATAGACGCCGAGCCTGGACGCTATCCGCTGTACACGTCAGAGCAGTTCGCCATCCTGGATCCCCAGTACATGACCCAATTCCCAACGTCCTCTCCCCAGCTCCTCGTTCTGCCCAAATCGGACAGCGCGTGCTGCATCGACGTGGCGAACATCCTTCCTCCCCTCCTGCAGTCGGTGAAGCACCCCGAATCGCCCATTCCGCTGAACGACGCAGAACGGAGGGTCCGAAACAGCGCGATTGACAAGGAGATCATCGAGAGAGAGAATTGGGGGAAGAAGACGGAGTCATACGTGAAGATGCGCTCCATTGCAATGAACGAGGTGGAGGGCCTGTACCCGTCTGACCACCTCGACACCAAGTACTCGCGGGACATGTACCGCGACGTGCGGAAGCTGGAGCAGATGGTGATTCACAAGCTGTACACGGAAATGGAGGGAAAACCGTGCTTCGCGCCGATTTTGAGCCGATTTCTGGAAATGCAGCGCGAGCTGACAGCGACGCAGGAGGAGGAGTTGGAGCAGCAGCGGAAGGAGTTGGAGGGAAAGTTCAAGGAGGGGCGCAGTCGCGCGATCACCGACGAAACCGTGTGGGAGGCGTACCGCGAGGCGATGAAAGCGCGACTGCGTCAGCGACAGGCGTTCTTCTACTCCGCGGCGTACACGTCGCCGGGAAGGAGTTATTGCGATGGGTGTCGCGTGACCGAGTTTTCGCGGTTTTACCGCCCTTCTAGCGCCTTCCGCGACCACCTGTCGCTGCGCTGTTTCGTGGGCAACACCGAGTTGCGAGGGTTCCGTGGAGTCAACAGTTTGGGGTGGTGGGGGCGATGACGCGTAGTCCAGTACCCGAAGGCGAACACGCCGTTCGACGTGACGGGCGTGGCGGCGGGAAACATCAACCGATTGTTCGCGATCCAGCAGTTGTTGAGTCGGTGGCGAGGGTAGGGTTAGGGGACATATGATGAGAATAGTCCCATATCGATCGTGCTGCACTGTCCCAGCGACATGGAGCGGTCTGCGCTGGATTACTTATCGGTACACTCCCTCCCAAAACGCATGACCCTAATTCTGTACATTGTGGACAAGGACCACCCGTACTACGAGGCGTTCCCCGTCAACCTGCTTCGCAACCTCGCGATTCGGTCGTGCCGAACCACGCACTTCCTCATTCTGGACATGGATCTTCGCATGACGAGTGGGACAGTTGGCGGGAATTCAGTGTAGCGAACACGTACGAGGAGATCAAGGCGCTGCCGCAGTTCATCACAGCGAGCAACACTTCCGCGGTTATTCTGCCCATCTTCTTCTACAACCACACGACGGTGCTGCAGCACTGCAACTCCGTGGAGGGCTGCGCGCATCTGTTGTGGTGTCGGTGTGTTCTGACCGCGTAGCACCACCTGGTACCAGCCCGAGAACAAGTTGGATCTGATCGCCTGCATGGAGACCATGAACTGCTACGCGAACAAGCGACTCGTGCGCACTCACGTACGGGTGGTGGGGGCCCCTCACTTTTAGATGTACGTGATGCCCGAGTGGTACGTCGCCAGTCCGTCGTCGCACGTGTCGCGCGTGCGTTGTTTCCTGACGGACTTCATGGAACCCTACATGATGCTGCGTCTGTCGCCGTCGCTGCCGCTGTTCGACGAGCGATTTATCAATTACGGGTACAACAAGGTGGAGTACTTCGAGAACCTGAGGCAGGCGGGCTTCTCGTTCTATATTCTGAACAACGCGTTCGCGATGGACTTTCCGCATCCGGAGTGAGTGTGTGGGGTTGGCGTGAGGCGTAGCAACGAGTTCCGAACGGCGTACCACGACATGATTCACAGCAACGGGGTGAATCCGATGAAGGAGGTGTACAACAGTCTTCAGCGCGTGTTCAACAAGAAGTACGAGTGGAGGGAGCAGTGCCGCGTGTGCTATCTGCGGCAGTTGTCTTATTACGAGGAATTGTGGTGTGTTTGGCACAAACAGACGAAACGTAGCGGATCCAGGAGTACACGGTGGAGACCAGCATGGTGATCATCATCACCGGGAAGCCGAACTTGAAGAACATGCCGAAGGTGACGGGATGTCCGTTCGTCGCACTGATTCCTGCCGTCACGAGATTGGCTCCGGCGCCCACCAGCGTGCCGTTGCCTCCAAAGCAGGCCCCGAAGGCGAGGACCCACGCTAAAGTGTAAATGTCAAAATCTACTTGTCACAACGCCCACACAACCCCACTCAACTCGGGATGCTCCGCGAGGATCTGAATAATGGGGATCATGGTGGCGGTGAAGGCGATGTTGTCCAGCACGGACGACGCCAGACCCGACACCCACAAGATCAACATATGCGCCACCCACGACTGCCACTTCACGGGCGCCTTCTCGATCAGCGAGGACACACCGTTGCCGATGGCGCGGATCACGCCCAACTCGTTGATGCCCTCGATCATGATGAACAGTCCCGCGAAGAACACCAGCGTCTCCCACTCGAGCAGCTCGAAGGTGGTGTGGAGATCGTCGTTGGTGCCGAGGAAGAGACAGGCGAAGGCTCCCGCGATGGCGAGGAAGGCAGTGTCGATGTGGTGGAAGGAGTGCATGAAGAAGAGAATGATGACGGTCGCGAGCACGGTGCCACACTTCACCAGCAACGGCTTGTTCTTGATCTGGTACTTCTCGCGAAGTGACGTGTCGATCTTGAAGTCGGGCATCGTCAGATCCTTGCGGTAGTACAGGAACACGAAGGGGTACACGAACACCATGCACAACAACACACACGGCGTGCAGTTCTTGATGAAGTCGATGAAACCAATGTGCTCCTTCAACATGTTGCCGATGATGATGTTTGGCGGGTCGCCAATCTGCGTTGCGGTGCCACCAATATTCGAGTACACGACCTCGGGCAGCAGGAAGGGCAGCGGGTTGATGTTCATCATCCGCGACAGTTCAATGGTGACGGGCGCAATCAGCAGCATGGTGGTGACGTTATCGAGGAAGGCGGAGCACACAGCGGTGAGCAGACACAGCGACATGTTGAGAATCACGATCTTTCCCTTGCTCCACATCAGCATGGTGACGGCGAGGTATTCGAACATGCCCGTGGTGGAGAGCATTTGGATCATGATCATCATGCCGAACAGCAGACACAGCGTCGACGCGTCCATCCAGCCCACCACCGTCGTGAGCGAGGGCGCGTGGGAGACGAAGGAGATGAGAAGAAGCGTGACGAAGGCGCCGATGAAGGCGACGACGGCGCGGTTGACCACCTCGAGGAGGAGCAGGGTGTAGATGATGATGAGAATGAGGGACCCCAACAGGATGCGATAGCGACCGATCGCGTGCATGGCCTCCGCGTACAGCACGAAGGAGACGGGCGTTGTGGAGTTGGTGGTGACTTTGATAAACAGCGCGCTGTCCTTCTACGCGTCAGAGAGGACAATAACACGCACCGAGTCCTTCACCTCGTCCATGAAGTCGAACTCCTCCAGACTCTCCACCTCCTTCGCCGCGCCCGATTCGATGACCACCTCGTTCCCGCGGGGAATCTCCTCTCCCTCGTTCATCCGCTCGAAGATCTGGTACTGCAGGCGGTACGGCGTTTCGCTGGTCTGTATCGCCACACGCACCTCGTACAGCCCGCGCGGCTCCTCCGGCAGTCTAACACTCAGCACCACAGCCAGCGCAAACCCGTAGAAAGCAGGCGTGTCGGCGATGATGGACTTGAAACCACCCGGGATGGTCATGGAATACCCGAGCATCTGCGTGGCGTGCAGTCCGTCGTCCTACGCGTCACAGCAGCCCGACACACCCACGTAGGGGACAAAGCTCTTGAGATTGAGGAGGAGCAGGACGGCGATGCAGCCGACGAGCGTGATTGCGGAAATGACCCAATCCTTCGTGGACAGCTTCGAGATGAACGGCGTCGTCTTGTCCTTCTCCAGCTCCTCCACCGTCGGCTCCTGCTGCAGCGCCTCGTTGATCAGCGCGTTGTCGTGCTCGTGAATCACGCGCTGGCGGTGGCGCAGCTGGTGCGTGGCGCGCTGCATGGTGGTGTTCGGCATGATCACCACCACACGCTCCTTCTTCCCACAGCACCCCGACGATCCCACGTTCTGCTTGATCTCGAAGGGCTTGGCGGCGAGGGGGTCGGGCGGCGGCAGCATCATGCAACGCGTCATGAAGTTGTCCATGAGCTTGAGAAAGAGACGCGGCGTGTTGATCTTGCGCGCGGTGGACGAGAACCAGTTCTGGGACATCATCAGCGAGAAGGCACGACCCATTTCATGCAACCTACCGATAACGCAACGGAATGAAGACTCACTGCTGCGTGGAGGTGCAGTCCACGGAGCCAAGAACAAACAGGAAATAGCGAATGCCCAAATAACCCTTCTCGTTGATGACGACGGGATGCTTCACCCGAATCAGACCCACCAACGGCTTCTTCAGCACAGGGCTCTTCGTCACGTACACCTTGCAGCCCTCCTTCTTGCTCTCGTTTCTATCGCTCAACACTCACACGCACTCCCACTCCTGCAGCAGCGAGTTCTCGGGCATGTCGAACAGCCGGAGCACGGGCTCGCGCACCTCGGGCGTCGTCAGGCCCTTCATCTCGCCCTCGTCCAGCAGCTGGTTCACCACCTCGGACAGCGAGTTCGCCTCCACGTCCAGCAGAATCACGCCGCTCTCCAGCGAGCGACGCAGGTCCGAGAACGCGGTCAGCGACACGGCGCTCACACCCGCCTCCTTCGACTATGGCGTGAGAGACACAAGGCGCACGTACTTCGGAGAACTCCTCCATTCCCGCGGTGTATCGGCTCATGCCCACCCACTCGTTGGCGTCGGCGTTCATCTCGTTGAGGTCCACTACCAGGCCGCCGTACAAGTTCATGCTCTGCAGACTGCTCAGGGAGTCCTGGTACGACATGGAGGAGGTGGACGCAGTGCGAGGAGGAAGGATGGATTCCGTCGTGGTGGCGTCTTCGTCCTTCAGCGTCGCGGTGATGATGTTGTTGTTCACTTTGGTGATGACGATGATAAGGTTGAACACTTCACCAGAGGTGCGCACCGCCTTCACGACAGACTCCTGGTTCAAGCGAGCGGAGGGATCCGCGATCAGTCCGAAACTCTCCTTCACCTTGTCCTCGTTTCCCGCCTTCAGGTACTCGGGATCTAACGATGAGAGCAGCATGGAGAACGGACCAATGAGGTTGAAAAGGCTCTCTCCCATGAGGTCCTCGCGATTTTTCAGTTTGAACAGCGACTACGTGTGATGGAGAGGTGGATGAAACGAACAGAAACGAGCGTCGTGTAGTTGAGGATGGTTCCTTTCGTGTCATAACGGATTTGGGCGTTCTGGGACTACTTGTGAATTGACAGTCAAATCTGAACATTGTTCGGCTTGTTTTGGCGCGTGCCGAGCTGCCCAAACACGTAATTGATGGAAGCATGGTTTCCATACATCCCACTGCTTGCATAACTTCCGTAGGTGTCGCTATTCGTCAGTCCAAGAGAGGAGGGGATACGACGTTCCCACAAACGAATCTTCCCAACGACCCGTGCTACACCATAAGAAAAACCACGGATCGCATACCTAGAGTAAATTCGTGGCAAATCGATCTGAGTTCCGACTTCTTGTGTCGAATGCTCCATTATGCTATGGCTCACAGAAACGGGATAGAAGTGTACTCAGAGGAGGGCTCTTGGTGCGCCTCCTCCTTCTGCATATTCACCATTTCAACACTCATCTTTCTTTGTGGCACACAATTGGAAAAGAGGCGGAAAACACCCTCCGTTTTGGGCGTGATTCTTTCTCGCTCCTTTTCAATCGAATTGGAGTATGGGTGGTGAGAAAGTGCAGCAACCGTGGTAGGAACGCGGTTTGGAAGGGTTATTCAACCATCTTGTGGGAAGGGTGTTTCATCGTTGATGCCGCTATCGGTGAGTGGTGCACAGTGTGTTGTTATTGAAATGAATGCTAAAGAAAGGAAAGGAGGAGTGAGAGGTGGTTAGGGAAGAAACAGTGTTGCGTGGTGTTGGGCGCGTGTGATGTGTATAAGGAGTTCAACGAAACAGGTTTGGTTGTGTGTTGATGGATTAGGGGTGTTTTTGCAATGAAATTGCAATACTGGATCAAAGAAATGGAGGAAAACAGCAGCAAGCCGTCATTCATAAGAGATCATCATGAACCCTAATCCCTTCTCTTCGTCATGCAGTTGAAATGGCATCACTTCGAACAACACATTACACTATCTATCACGATCAAGATCACCACGACACACCAATCTCTCTCCCTCTCCGCCCATCACGTGCACTATAACAGAAATCACCCACAAAACACACTCACTATTCCAAATCCCTCCATGTCCCACCACTCTCCTCCAAACCCCCTCCATTCCCAAAGGAAGCGGTAACAAAACCAACTAATCCATTCTCTCCCAAAACGAGCTTCTAGTTGTCGATAAAAGACGCAACTGCACCGAGCAATGGGATTGGGGCGTTTCATCGGGGAAACCCTCACTGATTCCCCACTCATAAACAACTAGTCGCAGGCTATTCTGGTGATATGTCAATTTCCCTAAGTCAAACGTTGACTCGTCTGAAGCCTTGGGCCAAGACGGCGTTCACTGTGGGTATGTACATGGGTTTTGGCGATCTCCTGGTGCAGAAAATTGCACTGAAAAGAGAACACATGTAACGCATACTTTCGTCTGATAAAGCGTAGCGAGCCTCGGAGAGCATTTGCCTTCTTCATGGGAGGTTTCACCTTTTCGGGCACGGGCAACTACTTCGCGAACACTGCTGCGGAGCGGTTATTCCCCGGAAGTCGATTCAACAACGTGTTACGTCGTGTGATCACTCTGAATCTCCTCTTCCCCTTCACGCAGTCCATCACTTTTGGTGCCGTCATGTTCTGGAGAGATGGAAATATCAAGAACATCAAGAACAAGGTCGTGAAGGACCTTCCTCAGAGTTACCTCATCTCCGTTTTTGCCTTGTCGCCTCTCGCCTTCATGCAGGGACGATTCATCAACGCATATTGGAGGAAATGGACCTCGTTTATCCAGGGAAGTAGTGATGACTGCTCTGTGTGATCTCTAGCCTTCTGGAACATGTGGCTCTCCGGTCTGAATATGCCTAACCGAGAGTACAAGACCTTCCAAGAGTATTGGAACGATGGAATGGCTCGTGTTTACAACTCCTACGCTTTCTCTTTTCTTAGCCGCAACAAAAAGAACTAGTTTGTTTCCTGTTTGTTCCACTCAGACAATGGTAATCCTCACGCCGTCCCGTCATCGTGTAGAGCTACTATCGCAGAGGGGAGCTGGTGTTTTCCGAATCGCGGAATCACTACAACACGGACTCGACTTCTTCGGACTACTTTCTTCACACAGAAGTAATCGGTCTCCCTTCTCTACATTGACCCTGTAGACAGAAAATGAACACAAATTGGTCTGCAAACTCCTGATTGTCGGAATGAAGAAGCAAGGGGCATGGTCACTGGAGGCGTTGTCTCATGCACTTCGATGGCATGAGATCAATGCATTCCACACTATAGGAATGAAGGATCAAGTCGTCTTGTCGTGATCACCTCACTCTCAGGATTTCATTTCGGATATGACGCTGCCCTTCTATGCTCCGAACGATGGAAGTCAAATCCTCGTTTCGTGGATTGACGAGGAGGTGTGTCCCTACTTGGAATATGACCTCGTCAATACGGTTCTATCTGCGGTCCAATACGAGGAGTTGCTCGTTCTCGATTCCTTCCCGTTCCCTCGCCGATTTGACCTTCAGCCGACGCTTTCATCCCTGTTCTGCATAAAGACTCCCTCCTTCTCTCATCCCCTTTCCATCCCCTCGCTGCCTTCTCCCGTGTACTGTTCTGGATTGGGGGCAGAGTGGATGACATCTGTAAGTGCTTTCATCCTCCCTCATATCTGTAGTCCATCCTAAAGGAGAAGCCGTGCTGTATTGTGTGTTGCTGTTCGGAGGAGATGTTCTCCATTGAACCCGTTCTCTCGCTTGTACAACTTGTGACTTCATTTCTCTCTATTGCGGTGCAGGAGGAAGACGTCACCGAGCGAATCGTCTCGATTCTTCACAGAAAAGCCTCCGTTAGTGCCTATTCCAGTATCTACATGTTGCGTGTTTCCTAGAAAAGACGTTCACTGCATCCCAGGACAACCCTCCATTACTGTACACGCCCTATACCAGCAACCCTCTTTAACAGAATGTTCATCGTTCCCTAGTACGAATTCCGTATCCACAAAGCCCTTGCGTTTCCTTGGGTACGAAAACCGAACATCAGGGCTCCATGCTTCTGATTGCTACGACTCAGAAGGGAGTGCATGCAATACGATGCTCTGATTCCCATACACGTATACCCACACTCTCTTATGAGGGCCGAGATCTCTGCAATGAAGAGAGGAAGGAAAGAATACTTGCTATGAAACACGGGAGAGGTTGTGATCGCCGTCTTCAGTGACACCACATCGAGATTCGTTAACCCCTATAGTCATGAAGAAAGAGTACACGTTACATCACGCTGTTTGCTATCCGAAAAGGACAACTGGAACGCGAGTTGGGGCGACAATGCGGTGGAACCGATGATGATGAGAACTACGCGTCATTCATGAATCATTGAGCATACATTTTGAAATGTGTATATGCTGATCATCCAGAGCATGCAAAGCACTCATCAGCTCCTCACGCTGCTTCAGCGCTCTCTCTGCAATTATGGAACTACTATGAACGGCCATAACCATTCCATACTCTCGTTTTGATGGATAGATGGTGTGTATTGACTTCTGTAGTTCGCAGGGATAACTGACGAATTATGCGTGCAATCCACTAGGCAAGTACCACGGATACTGTTGAGCCATGTAAAGAACAAGGTCAACGATGTCAGAAAGGGACGGAAGGAGAGAGCCAAACGAAACGTCTCTACTGGAATTCAGTCGAACAACGAGTGGAGTACTTGGGAAAGAGATGAACCCGCTCGTCTTCTTGGCACTCTTCCATGATTGTGAACAAACAGGGAGTCAGCTACTCTTTGAAAACAGGCTGCTCTCTCCCTGGTCGATCGACAAGAGCGCCTTGCAGTGAAGAAAGAGATCGAAGGCTCGATCGACGTTCTCCACGCGGAGGAAGTCGAAGTTCGCACTGCTCGGCTGAAAGTGCACTATGTACGCGTTCTTGATTGCCTCCTACAGGTCACCACCACCACACGCCTCTACCGTCGCATGACAGCACTCCTCCAGTGCCTTGCAATAGGCAGCCAGCTGGAGCGCGTAGGAGTTGTAGACACCCTTTCCCGACTTGAAGTCGACGACCACGAGATTCCCAGCCTTGTCCATCCCCACGGCGTCAATGAACCCCGAATACTTGTAGTGGTTGCTGAAGACGAAAACGTCGGTGAAATACAATTCAATTCCATTCGTTTTGCTCCAGAGGCGGTAGCCAGACAGGAACGACTCTGTCCTTGCATTTGTCTTGACTTCCTTCCCGTGGATGAGTTCGCTCAGCAGGCTGTGAATCTCCGCACCTTCCTGCGCTCGTTTCTGGAGCTCTATCATTCACGCGAATCGGCGAATCAAACCCTGCTTTGGTGCGGATTCGGATGCTCTTCGCAAGAAGTTCAAATCGTCCATGGAGATTTGACGGTTCGGCTAGCGGGAAGGGCAATCAACATGAAGTACCTGTCTCTTTGACAAATAAACGACCTGGTTGCACAATGAATCTAGCACAATATTCTGATTCCACTGACCGAACTCTACAAGTGATTTCGTTAGAAAGACGCCACTTCCTTCCGTTAGCAATGAGAGAATCTTTGTGACAGAGGGGTATTGGCAGGCGGTGGTGTGAGTCGATAGGATTCTACCGGTGAGTCATGAGGATCACGAAGCACTCTTTGTATGTTTTGGATGACTTTGTTATGATTCTGGACACATCGATCTTGCTGGCCAGCTTTGAAACAGACATGGCTCAAAAAGAGTGGCAACAACAAAGCACAAACTCTATTCACATACACAGACACATCGCCATCACACGTCCAGGAAGTAGTCAGAACTAAAGTTAGCCTTGAACACATCCTGAAGATTCTGCCGCTCTGCCTCCTCAATCTTATTGTCTACGCATCACTTCCTTCTCTAAGTCGTACGTCCCATAAAGAAGGATATGGGGTGGGTCGGCTTGTTCTTTATGAAGTAGTTGAGAATCGCATAAATGCCGGAGGAGCTCAGCTCCGTATCTTCAAGGGAGATATTGTGCAAGCGCGGACAGCACGAAAAGACGTCCAACAGGTCGTGCACGCAACCATCCGTAAAGAAGTTCTCTACCCATGAAACGCCCATGAAACGCCCACCATTCAAACACAGCACCTTCACGCCGTTGGACTCCCCTCTCTCGATCACCTCCGTCATTGCATTGGCGATGATGCTCATGCTCTCGTCGCGCAGCAAACAGCCCGTCAGGTCGATGGTGCTGCACAACTCCACGTGCGTCGCGTAGAACTCGTGCATGTACAGAGACGCTCCCGCCTCGCTGAGGGGGTTCCCCACCATACTCAAGTCCACGTGGATGCCGTTGCGGATGCAAGTATTCACAGCGTTGAGCAGACGCGCATACCCGTCGGAGGTGATGTTGTTGTCCTGCAGGCTGAGGAAGCTGAACTCGAACATGGAGCGCTCCATGAAGAGAAGAAGGAGTCCGCACAGGTCGGGCACGTTCGCGTCTTCCAGCGCACAATCTACGTGACACGCCACGCCCACCACCCACCGTTGAGCGCGATGCACTTCAGCACGTTGCAGCGGTCGTAGCAGGCGTACTGGCGCATGTAGGCGAGGAAGAGGTGGAGGCGGTAGTTGTTCATGGGCGTGTTCTTGATCACGATCTTCTCCACGCGGTTCACCAGCGTCGTCGTCACGATCGCGAAGTACAGCTGCAGGCAGATGTCCGACAGCTCGAAGCCGATCTCCAGCGTCTTCACCGTGCCCTGGTCGATCTGGTCGTACAGGCTGTTCACGCAGTCCAGCTCGCGGTGCGACAGCTGCACCAGCTGCGTCTCGGGGATCACGATGTTCGTCGGGTTGGACTCGTGGCAGTTGATCTGAATCAGGCTCTGCGCCACGCCCTCGCTGATGCGGTTGTCTACACGTTGAGAGACAACAGCACGCAAACTCATCAGGAATAGCTGCTTCAGGTTCTTCAGGTACCCGAGCATCAGGAAGTAACACAGACACCGCACGCCCTCGTCTCCCAACACGTTGTCTACGCCTCACTCCCGCCACACGCGCACACCGTTCAGGTTGAGAATGCGGAGGTACGGCCAGATGATGTGACGCGACTCCGCGCCCTCCTCCGCGCCGCCGTTCACGTTCATCTGCGACAGCAGGTAGTTGATGTCCTCGAAGCCGAGGTTGTTTCCCGCCAGGTGCAGCTCCTTCAGCACCAGGTTGGTGTTGTCCAGGAACGTGCTCACCAGTGACACCCAGCCCTCGTGTCCGATGAAGCAGTCTATCCATCATCGGAATTCCACAAATCGACAGGACAAATCGAGGACAGCGATGCGCTGGTACACGTCCTGCATGTTCTCCAGCGTGTGCAGCACCACGAACGCCGACTGGTAGGTGTGGTTAAGTACTACACGTCATCCACCGCGCACTCGCCTACGCTCGAACGTGGAGCGGTGTTCCAGACTCTCCGCCGAATCGTCCGCGATGTTGTAGATGCGCGGTGGGTGCTCCGCCTCCTCCAGCTCGCCCGCAATCTCCTCCTCATCCTCCGCCTCGTCCCAGTTGCACTCCTCCTCCTCCTGGTTGTAGCCGTCCTCGTGGTCCATCGCGTCGATCGCCAGGTCTCCGTCGTTCATCGTCACCAGCTCCTCCACCGTCGTCTCCGTCGCGCGTGTCAGCGTCGAGAAGGGAGAGTGGTTCGCTGTGAGGGGAGGGGTGTTGGGGTTCGCTGAGAAGGGAGTGTTGTGGTTTGCCCTTGCCAGAGACGCGCTGCGATGCTCTTCCTCCTTCGCCTCTCCAGCTGGATGCAGCGTCTCCTCTCCTGCATCGGTTACGTGTTCCGCGGGGATCTCCTCGTTCGCGCTGAGCTGCGTTTGCACTTCGGGCTTGTGCGCGCCGATGGCAGCGCGGTTGTCGCGGCGCTGGAGAACGATCTGGTAGTCCTGGAGAGCGTCCATACCAGGAAGATTCAGCAGATCTTCGGGGTGTGCGTCCTGCATCGAGGACACTGAAGAAACGCTCTGATTGTCTGAAGGCTCTTGCGAAGTCGTCAGCGACTTATGCATGGATTGGATCTCGTTCAGAAGGAACGAGTACTTGTTGCGGAAAACGTCAATACTCCCCTTCAGTTCCAACACAGCATCCATATACGTCTTCAACTGAGACGCAGTAGCAGCCTTTTCTTCCTCGCTCGGTGAAGATGAACTGAAGGTTTGAAGGTCGTTTATCGCCTCCTCGACGCTTTTCACCAATTCAGAGCATAACCGCTTGTCGTTGCTCACTCTGTCACAGAGCCTGGACAACACGCTCTTCTCGTTACCGGAATCTGCCTCTTCGTTGGTCAACTCAGATTCAGTCAGGGTAAGTACACTGTCCGGTTTGAGACCGTACGAGAGGATGAGTTGATCGTCAGATAGCTCGTTCGAGTCATAGTACAAGTGCTGTCTGTCCCTGTCAACGCAAAGGTGTTCCTACGCGTCTCACTAGAGCGACAACGGTTACGCAGATCTCCCCCTTCAAATCGTCGATTGTCGCCGACTGCGGCATAATCAGCCCATACTTCTGCCCCTGGTAGAGAATGATCACCGTGAACGTGTCTTCACTCATGGCAGCGACAGCACAGAAGGAATGGTGCAATCCGACTCGGAAACAAAATTGGGTCCAAAATGAATAGAATATCCCTTATTTGTCCCGAAGAGGACAAGAAGACAATCCTACTCGACAGCAATGAACCGATTTCTCCAGATGGCTGGGACGTTCCTGGAAAGCGTGGATCAGCGAGCGGATCGTTCTGTGAATGGTGTGGGAGCGTTGTCCCTTCTGAGTTGTAGCATCTTCCCAGCAACCGACCTACATCACAAGGTAGCCATCGGTGCCCTCTCTTAGGAGATAGACCATCGGAGCCCATATCCACGACATCTCCGTCCTCGTATAGTGCGTTACGGACGCCCGTGAACGTAGTTCCGTATCCCGTTTTGTTGAGGCGTAGCCCAAGAACCGTTTTCCTGGATCACCACGACGCACTCATGCGGCGCGCACTGCAATGCGAATCCCAAATGTGGAGAATAATGTCAAACCAAAAGAATCCGACATGGATGCCTTGATGGATTCGTTGAATGATGTAGCTCAAACGCGTGTGTGTAATCGACTAGCCCTCGCACAAGAGATCCGTTTCGGAAACGATCCCCGAAGTAGGTGTTCCTGTTGCTGTTTTCCCGTAGTCCTCACGGAAGGCACTGGATGAGAACAAATCTCAGGAAGCAACGTCATCTGAGCCCAGTGAAGCAGTCCATCCCGAAAAGCAGCAGTGGGGAGACAGCGAGAATGACGTTGGACTGCGCATCTCGACCAGTGCAGATCCTAGCTCGCACATGTCCACTCCATTTACCACCCATTCCAAGAACGAGTCGTAGATGGCGATTTCGCAAAGCGTCACCCGTAGAGAGCCAGACGTGAATAGTTTGACGGAGCACATCGAAAACCTGGAGTGCGACCTCGATGTCGCGCTGGGCCAGATCGATCAGAAGAATCGCGACATCGAGAGCAAGCAAATCCGAATCGACATCCTAGAGAACAAACTGAAGCAACTCCAAATCGACGTAACTCGCATTCTACAATTCTCATGTCCTAGTACACACGCGACCGCCAGAAGGACGAAAACCTGCTGAACGAGAAGGACGCGGCGATCATGAAACTGCAGAGCGAGAAGGAGGGCCTCAAGGCGGGGATCTACAAGCTGCAGCTCGAGCGGAACGAGGAGAAGGAGAAGAACATGAAGGGAACGGAGCTGGCGGAGCACGAGGCAAGCGAGATTCAGCGCCAGCTGAAGCGCATTGAGGACGAGGTGAGTGAACGTGGCGTGTGTGAGAGGCAGAATGACCGGCTGAAGAGGGAGAAGTTGGAGGAACAGGAGAAGTGGAGAAAGCAGGAAGAAGTGTTGAAGAAATCCGTCGTGGATCAACAGAACCGGATTCAGGAGCTTAGCACTGAGCTGGACGCGACTCAGAAGCAAATCGAGGGATTCGTGCGGAGTGGCGGGAAATGTTGAAGTGTAGTATTTGCGAATGGAGACGAAAGAAGACCCTCTTCCCGAGGTGGACGAAAAGGTCACGATTATTGAGCGCGAGTTGCTGAAACTCCACCAGGAAGTGGATGTGAGTGAGTGCGGATGAAATGAGCCGTAGCGTCTCAAGAACGAGAACCAGCTGCTGCGCGAGGCGAAGGCGCAGCAGGAGACGGAGTACATGCGTGCGGTGAGCGGCTACAAGGCGCAGCTGGACGAGAAGGAGGGAAAAGTGGGGGTGTGGGGGGATGATGATGGAGTAGTTGAAGGCGTGCGAGGAGGAGCTGCGCCTGAAGGACGAGAACAAGAGCAGTGGCGTGCAGATGCTACAACACCAGCTGGAGCAGTTGCAACAGACCGTGCTGAAGAAGCAGCTGATGCTGGACGCGCTGAAGAGCGAGAAGAGCAGTCTGGAGTACCGGCTGGCGGACACGCTGCGCGACAAGGCGCGAATCGAGTCGATTCGCTCTGTGTCGGTGTGTGGCGGGTGACTGACGCGTAGAAATGCGAATCAGAACCAGGGCTGGTGCGACCCGGAGAGCGGTCTGACCGACGAGAAGGTGCATTACCGACCCATCAGTCGGCTCCTGCCCGACTTCGTGCCCGGCAGCGTGCTCTCCAACATCGATTCGATGGACGAGGTGTACACGGGTTTCGTGCAGCTAATGGAGAAGTCGCCGTCTCTCCGCGTGCTGGTGTTTGTGTATCTGTTCTGTGTTCATGTGGGATTCCTGATCCTGTTCTTCAAGCGGAAATGGCGTGTTTGTTCCAACAAAACAGACCAGTGCAAGTACCCCTTATCGGGCATCTGAATCCCCAAGTGCTCCAGCACCAAGTGTACAAAGCGCATCCGGTTCGCGCTACACCTCACTCCCACACACATCCCTCACTTTCCCTTCGTCTCTCGCAACTCGCTCACCACGCCGTCGATCGAGCCGCCCATCTTCAGCTCCCACGGGTCATATCTACACCTCACACACACGCCCATTCCCCACTCGATGTGGATCGAACACAACACCACCTTCCCCTTCCCCACGCCACACTCCACACAGCACGTCGACTGCGGCGGGCACGTCAGACCGGGCTGCGCCATGAAGGACGCCAGCGGCACGAACGCGCTGCCCTCGTTGGGAATCTGCCCATCAGCCACTCTCTCCACACCTACGAAATACGGGCCTCCCTTGAAGAACGCAACGGCTTCCTTCTTCTCGTTCGCCTCCTCGAACGCGAACCGCGCGGCGTAACTGCCTCTGGCGGAGCAGTACTCGAATCCCTTCATCGCCGGACCCACGCCACGACCGTCGAAGAAATCCAGTTCGTAGTCGCACACCACCTCCAGACTTCGCTCCTTGTCGAACTCGATCGACCGACACCCGTAATACGCGCCGGCGCACAGACCCAGATAACTCCCGCCATTCCGCACGAACTCTTTGATTCGTGCGTTGCCCGAGTTGCCGCAGATTTCGGAGAGTTTGCGATGGTAGGGATTCGCCGCGCCTCCCGGGAACACAATCAGAACACAATTCTTTTCCCAGTTCTCTTCGATCAGGTCGTTGGCAGAAATCGTCCTGATTCTGTACAGGGAGGGGTCACAACACCTGGACAGCGTGAAAAGGATCATGTCGATGCTCTCTGGAGACGCTCCTTCGTCTCTGTACACACGGATGGAGAATGGAGCGTCATCTTGCGATTGTGACGAAAACGCGGGATAGGGCGTATCTACAACGTAACGATGGATGGCCAAATCCTACGTGACGGAACGAGGGAGAAGTAGTCGGCGGACGACGTGTTCTCCAGATCATTCCACATCGCGTCCTCCTCCGTGCACTGTCGGTTCAGGAACGCAACCACTTCCGGATTCACCTCGGTTGAAACGTCGTCCACAATGACGGGCTCTCCGGGCCTCTTGCTCCACAGCGCATTCTGGCTTGCGCGCTCGTACTCCTCGTTCGTGATGTACTGCACGGCCATGGAGTGGAACGAATCGAAAATGGGGCGGTAGGTGTACTTGTCGATCTTCGCGGCGCCATCGAGAATGACCACTTCGTTCCAGTAGGGGAGCACTTGGAGCACCGAGTTGTGCTCCATGTTCCGCTTCTCGTCCGTGATCATCAGCTCATCGTAGCCCGAGAAGCGGTTGCCGAGAATGGTGACATTGCGGAGATTGGCACCCCAGTTGCTCCACACGACGCCATTGTACAAACTGAAACCGCAGTGAGGCATGTAAAACAGGGTGTGCTTCTCCACAGCGCGTTTGCCCAGATCGTTCGTGCACATCACCTTTGTGTTGAAATGGATCAGAATCTCCGCGTCCGTCTATCTGTAAAATTGAAATCCGGAAAGAACAGTGTCAATCGCTGGATCGAACACCTCGATGGGCTGCTGGATGTTGAGCAACGAGTGGAGTTTTAAAGCGCAAGCAAACTGGTATTGGGAGATATTGGACGCATGAATGCAACCGATACCATAGCAGACCATAGATAGGATGTGGTGTCTCTACGCAGTTAGACGAGCCAAGAGCCGGAACCGTTTTCAGAGATGCCAGAATCTTCTGGAAGAATGCGCAATCCTCCATTTCACTGCAAAACTGCTCGATATCCCTCACCGTCGCGTCGATAATCGACTGCTGCTTCTCCTGCTGCTTCTCCGGAAGTAGCGCTCTATGGTGATGAGAACAAGGAAACAAATAGAGTACTCGGCATGTAAAAGAGCAGTAGACAATTGTCTCGGAGAGAGCTGTACAGTTCCGTTGTTCCATTTCGGAATCATGTTTCTACGGCTCAGAATCGGCTTTCATCATGCACGTTCTAAAGTTATTCTTCTTCTTGGCTTGCACAACGACAAAGCCGTCCGTTTCGTTTTGCATGAATAAAACACTGAAATGGAACAAACAATGGAACGCGAAAAGAACTTCATGAACAGCAAGCCCGAGAAAAACGCTACCACGATACAGACAATCAACTGGAAAAGGGTAATACCCGTGTACAGAGAGTGGATTTCCTCCTTCGTTTTGGTCACTCTCGCCTCTCGATTCCCGCTCGACGACGCTATGTCCGAGGTGAACTGCTCCAGCTGCTTCTTCACGGCGGCGTACTTCTTCTCGAGGTTCTCCAGCAACTCCTTTCCCTTGTTGTTCGACAGGGTGAGCTTCTTCAGCTGGTCCTGCATCGCGAAGTACGCTGCCTTCTACTGTTCAGGTGTTACGAGAAGGGAGACGGAGAACGAAGAATGATCCTCCGACTCATCGATTGGACTCTACTCGTCACAGCACTTCACGAAGCGTACGAGAGTGGTGGGAGACGATGCGGAAGCTGGAGAGCTCGTAGAATGTGGTGGTGAAGGAGGACTGGTAATGGATGCACAGGATATACACCAGGTAGACGGGGAGAAGGCTCTGCTTGATCTTCCCCTTCTCGGACATGTTCCACTGCACTTTACACTGAAAACAACACGCCTACGCGCTTGTTCACGACGTCGGTGAAGTCCTTTTCCGAAAGCGTCCGGACCTTGTCGTAAAACACGGAGCTGATCTCCAGCGTGTTGAACTGAAGCTTGAAGCTACGCCTGACTCCACGCTCGAATCAAGACCCCTTGCTCTCCTTGTTCATTGTCGCCTTTTCGATGATCAGTGCGTCCACATTCGCGGGCTTTATCACGACTAGGAGTGAGGGAGGCGGCGAATCAACACCCGACAGCTCCTTCGTTTCTCCTGGCGCTATGCAAAACACAGAGGGACTGACGCCGATGTGCTTTCCCGCGTTCGACTTGATCTTCACGACTTGCTTCAGGTGAGGGAAAATGAGTGCGGCGTACGTTCTCGGACGACGTGTTTGTCGCCTGGATCTTCCCGTTTGACGCGAGTCCAGTCGTGACTAGCGATGAGAGACAGCGCTCCGAAACCACGCTTCATCTCGAGGAAATCACGCGGCAATACGTCGAGCGGAGTGGTATCTCCCTTGCTCATCTGTCGTAATGGACTACTGAACGCCAGTCTGTGCGGAGTGTATGGTATGGTGGAGTGCTCACCTTTGCTCCTCTCACAAAAGGAGAGTGGTGTGGAGTATGCGGAGAGGACGACGATTCAAGGGTTAGGGATAAGTACCTTATGCAATTCCGAATCACCGTGTGCAACAAAGAGGATAAGAATTGTACATGTTCCATTACTGAAGTCTGGGGTCATCCTCCTTGGCATGCTTGCACCAATACTGGCTGGGAATGTGGCGGGTGGGAGGAATGGGTCTTCTCTACAGAGATAAGGAATGAAGAAAGCGCTCCGTACTTCCATCTTTGCTGACGTAATAAAGACGGGAATGCTCAGCGCCACCATCACGATGGCAGCGATTCTCGTATTGCGGCGCCAGTTGACATTCTGGCCCCACCAACCTCCAGCAGGAGACCACACGTATTTAGGATAACGGAAAGGCTACGTCATGAGCAAACGACCCAATACCGCACGGTTCCACCACTCATAGCTCGATAAAACTGGAGGAAAAAAGGTGGAATCCAGACGGGAGTTTCATCCATCGGAACAAACAGCACAGAGTTAGAATCTCACTCTAAACGTTCTGAACTCGGCCGGCGAAAGCGTGATCGCTCCTTCCTCCTCGTTCTCCGCAGCGGGTGCCTTCTCATTCCAAACCATGCGCTCCTTCTCGATCACGTCCTTCGGGATCACACCGTTCAGACTGTACTCCTTCATTTCCGTGATGGGGAAGGCGAAGTAGTCATTCAAGTCGAGAGTCACGTTCTCTCCCATGGGAGCCACGTCGCCCTTCTGGTAGAGGTGGTGGACACGCAGGAGATACTCCTTGTCCGTCTCGCGCATCCACTGCAGAGTCAGCAGCTCCACGTTCGGCGGGAAGTCCTTCTTCATCATCGACAGCTCCACGCTCTTCTCCACCTTCTCGCTAGCAAAGAAGAACGGGATGACAGGATGGTTGATGATCTCCTCCATCTCCTTCTGCACCACCGCCATGCTGTCCATCGCGCCCACGCTGATCCACATCGTCTGGATGTACACGTCGTTCTCCGTCAGCGGCTCGCCCACGCCCAGGTTCTCGTCGCGCATGGTTCTTCGTCGCAGCATGATCTCCAACTCGCCGTCGTGGATCGACGACGCGCCGTGCGCGCGGTCCACGTTCACGTTGAAGCGCAGGTCCTTCTCGGGCACGCGCAGCGACAGACGCGCCGTGATGGGGTAGTAGTTGCGCGGGATCGGTTGCACGTCGTCGGGGATGAAGCGACGCTCCACGTCCTCCACGCCGTTCTCGTCCGTGAAGAACACGCGGTCCGTCTTCAGCTCGGGGCTCGACAGGCGCGTGATGATCTCCGCGCCGTCGTCCGTCGGCCCGAACTCGTAGCTGCACTCCACGCCCGCGTCCGCCTGCGTGCGCGACTTGTACACGCGGAGGATCTGCTGGTAGCCCGTGCGGTACACGACGCGCGCCTCCTCCACCAGCTCGCCCTTCACCACCGTCAGCGACTGCGGCGCGATCGCCTCGGGGTCGTTGGACTCGGGCACGAACACGTACGCGCCGCTGTTGCGGTTGCCCTGGTCGAAGCGGCCGTGGTACTGCGAGAGCGTCCAGGCGAAGGGGAGGGCGGTCTGGCGGTCCTTCACCAGAATCTCCCTCACCGCGTTCGCCTCGAACGTCACGCGGTAGTGCGCGTTCTCGATGAAGGAGTCTGCGCTGACGCTGCCCACGCGCGAGGAGGCGGCGGCGGTTCGCTCCACGAAGACGGTGTGCACGCCCAGCGCGGGCACCGTCACGGGGATGTACATGACGTGCGTGCCGTTGGCGCGGAGGGAGGACCACGACGGAATCTCGTTGATCTGGTGCGGCAGCGTGTGGTCGTTCTCGTCGACGCAGTTGAACTTGTCCGACGGCAGGACCAGCTGAACCACGCTGCGCTGCGTGTGCGCCGTGGGGTTGGTGGTCACCACGCCGATGACGGCGGACTGCTGCGTCAGCACGGTGGTCAGGTTGTGGGCGACGGGGCGGTTCACGAGCGACGCCAGCAGCGTCTCGCCCGCGCGGTGAGCGGCGGCCAGTCCGTCGACCAGCTGCACGTTGTAGTCGTTCGCCACCGCCTGCTTCTCCGTGCCGGTGATGGCGTCGTGGTGCTGGAACTCGCCCTGCGCCTCGCGCAAGCGCTCCACGCCCACGAAGGCGTCGTGGTGCGGCAGCGAGGTCTTGGAGAGCCAGGTCAGCGCCAGCTCGGCGGCGGCTAGCTCGTTCATCGCGCGACGACTCAACCCCTTCAGACGGCCGCGACTCGTGTAGTAACCCACCCAGTAGGAGTCGTCCTCGGTGGCGTAGGGCATGAAGTCGCCCTCGTACACGTCCCACTGCTTCTTGTGCTGGTGC
>ERZ1106923.46-NODE-46-length-57731-cov-17.389365_pt1 | contig 57731 bp, 84 predicted proteins | sample MGYA00403657_ERZ1106923 | MGnify/ENA primary metagenome ERZ1106923 (study PRJEB35170, sample SAMEA104062425) | human gut metagenome | biome: human gut; feature: human-associated habitat; material: faeces | place: Denmark | collected 2012-06-19 ...
CCTCGCTGTTCACTGGCTACACTGATAACGTGATTCGCGTGTGGGATGTGAAGTCCATGTAAGACCATGTAAGTCAGTGGCTGGGGATTATCGAAGTACTTGGGGTGTTTGTTTGAACATTTTCGTCATGTCCTTTCGGAATAGTGTTGATTCGAGTATACGCCACTGCTCTTCACTCACTGATAGCGATAAGGGAAGTGATCAATACCCTTTCGAGGCAATCGCTGGGTAAAGTGGTATTGGAGATTGCTGTGCCTGAATGGAGTAGAGACCGTGGAAAGACTTCTTCAGCGGGTTTAAGTTTCCCGAGTTGAAGGGCAGACATGTCCTAACGCGGTGCTACACGAATTTGTTGTATTATCTTGGGAACTACGCCGTGATCTTCGTCATATTCGTCATATTGCAAATGTATGCCTTGTGTGTCTGGATTATGGCACCAGGATCTTCGACCCTGTTTTGGCCATCTGCTATATTCTCATCACCATGGGCTGGTTGTCGCTATCCTATTTGAAGCGTGAAGTGTAGAGTGCTGGGCGTGGTCAGTTCGCAGGGCATTATCGTATTCGGACAGCGAGTTCCGCTCTACGCGATTCTGCTGTTTGGGCTGCTTTGTGATTCTTCTCGTTGACGCTCATCGTTAGGTCAGTTGTTGCTGCTGTCACTCTTTCACTGTTTTGTCTCGTTTGTGTGGTTGTGCGTGCTCTCCTTGTCCTGTATCCGTCGCTGTTGGGCTTCACCGTAGGTGCTGGCTGTCACGCCTGCTTGAGGAAACGATCGCTCCGAAGCAAGCTCTTTGTCCGTACTGTGAAACTGCCCTCTTCCCTTCAGTTCTTCCTCGTAGGACGTGACTTCTCCCATGGACCGTAGATGGACGAGATGGACACCGTTCCGCTCATCGTGGCGAGAGACAGCGACGGCGGGAGTGTGGGCTTGAACAATCGCGGGATACGCGTGAATCTGGAGGAGGATTCCCAGTTTTCTGAGTCGGATAGCAATTAGTCGTGTGTAATAGCGTGTTTATTGCGTTTGTTGAAGGAATTGCAACTATTCTGTGTTGTCGCGGTTCTTTTCCAATCCTGGGGGTAGCCTGATCATGCTCCTTTCTGGGATAGAAACCAGAATCTCTAGATATCGTGTGTATTTGAAAGTAGGATTGGTCGATCTTTGTTTGCGTTTACGGAAACGGTGTTCGGACGAACGATCGGGTCGATAACCGTGGCTTAGGAAATGGGCAAGGATAAGAAGTCTCATAAGAAGGCCAAGGAGGATTCGGATGTCAGTATTTCCGATGTGTCTGACTTGGACGTATCCGACGTTTCAACGAGCAGCGTTTCCGATGTTTCCGATGTTTCTGACAGCGATAGTATGGCTGCATAGGATGGATTATTTCCGGTAGATTCTGCTAGCGAAAAGGTGAAGGAAACGAAGAAGAAGGAAAAGAAGGGAAAGGGCAGCAAGTCGAAGAGCGATAGCGATTCTCCTCGTCACAAGGCCAAGAGAGAGTAGGGAATATGTGTATTGTGTGATAGTTAGGAAGGGTTCGCATTTCCTTGCGGTGGTGACGGAATAGGTGAATCGTCGGACGAGGATGAACCCATCGAAGATATGGATTTCATTGAAAAGCACAAAGAGTGGATAGACAAGGTGATGAAGGATGACATGTCGTTCACTGTGGCTCTGTCCTCTCGCACTGACTCCTAGGTTACGGATCCCCGTCAGGAGGGCAATCGCATGAGACCCTACACGACCTACCTCGTGACGCTGTTCCCCCTCAAGGTGGAGCTTCGTCGTCGCTACAGCGACTTTGACGCGCTTCGCGAGATCCTGCTCCATCGCTACCCCGCGATTCTGGTGAATCCTCTCCCCCCCAAGAAGGCGGTGAATAACACATCAGAAGAGACCGTTCTTCTCCGTATGCGTGCTCTGGAGAAGTGGCTGAACGATGTGGTGCGCATTCCGTACATCCGCATGGATGCGACCTTCCGCGACTTCATCAGCGTTCCGAGCATGAATTGGAGCCGCGTGCCCGAGAAGGACTCGCTGAACCTGCACAACCCCGAGCCGAAGGTGGGTGTGAGTTCGTAGTGTGATGGACAGAGCAAGAAGGACCGTGTGGAGAACGAGGGCTTCGACCACTACCAGGAGTACATGGTGCACGTGAAGTGTCCCGAGGAGATCGAGGCGTAGGTGTGCGTGAGTGAGGTGACTCCCAGTCCGATGAAGGCGTTCAAGGACCAGGTGACCAAGCTGGTGGAGGTGACGCAGAAGGCGGTGGAGAGCATCCAGACCATGGTGGCGCGCCAGAACGCCTTCACGCAGTCCATCGACGCCATGTCCTCCGCCATGAAGGAGTTGCTGGAGACGACGCGTCTGATGAACTACCAGAGCCTCAAGGTGGCGCCCGAGCTGCAGGAGGAGAACAGCACCATCGTGAAGAACTTGGAGGCCACCACCAAGGCGTGCGACGCCTGGTTCTTCGCTGCGGACTTCATCCCGATGCGCGGCGGGCGCTCGCTGGATACGGAGATGGCGGGAATTCTGCTGCAGACGCAGGGTCTGGCGGAGCTGCTGGAGCGTCGTTGGGTGTATCTGGTGGGAGCTGTTGGTGGTGGTGACGACTAGAATGCGTACGTGGAGATGTGGCACAAGAAGGACGCGGCGCTGTTCGAGGTGCACATCAACAAGCGTAAGGGCAACAAGGCGAAGGCGGCGAAGGCGCAGGCGACGGTGGATCAGATCGAGAAGGAGGTGGCGCACAAGAAGAAGTACCTGACGCGCTTCACGAAGATGATCCTGAACGGCGAGCTGGACATGTACGTGAAGCGTCAGATGGAGTCGGTGATCCGCGCCTTCTCCGAGTACGCTGCCTGCTCCAACGTGTCATACGCCGAGCAGATGCCCGTGTGGAGCGTGCTGGGCAAGGAGGTGTCGGAGAACTTCGACGCGCTGACGGAGAAGTACAAGGAGGAGTACGAGAAGCTGCGTGAGTGATGGGTGTGGGCGTGAGGCGTAGGCTCGATGGAGGAGATGAGCGATGTGGAGGAGGTGGACAGCAGTGAGGATGAGGAGAAGCCGGTGAAGGTGGTGAAGACGGTCGACGAGGATCTTCACAGCGAGTCGGAGAGCGTTCCCGAGGTGAGCTCGAGCGAGGGCGACAGCGATTCGGATGATCTTGACGATGTTAGCGATTCGAGTGACGAGCGTCTCTAAGGAGTAACAGTATTGTATTGCGTCCATGTGTTTGTTGCGAGACGGATTCCCGCTCTACGAGGAGGATTTGAATGCTCTCTTCCCTCAAAAGGACAGCTATTCTTTTCTCTTCTCAGTTCGTTCAGTCTTACATCGGATAGGAAAGGAAATGTCGTTACAGGAGAGACAAAAGAGTGTGCCGGAGCTGCTTTCGATCATTGTCTAGATCTGATCACCGCAATACTCGATATCTCGACGCACGATGACGAAATGCTTCCAGGGTAATTGGTTTGCTTATCGGGGCCTTATCTGCGTAGAAGCGAAACGGAGATCGGTGCGATGGGAAGGTGGAAAGTGTTAATGTAGGCGCTTCATGCTATGCACAACTGGGGGCTCATCGTTCCATAGTCTCGATCAATACACAAAACAGCAGATTACTCCGCTTTTCAGCAATTCGGATCTTCGAAGAAACGGAGTGACGCTCCACCTTCAGATCATGGACAAGAGAGAGCCCATCAAGGGAGTGCCAGCCGTGTATTACGTGGAACCGACGGAGGAGAACGTTCGTCGCATCGTGAAGGACTGCGCTTCTCCGATTTATGAAATCAACTACATCAACTTCTCGTCGAGCATCTCAAGAGAGCTCATGACGCTGTTCGCTCAGCTCTGTGTCGAGAATCAGTGCTCTCAGCGTATCGGCAGAGTGGGCGGCTTGGAATCGACTCCATTCTAGGTGTACGACTGCTATGTCGGTGGAATTGCCCTGGAGCCCACGCTCTTCACGTTCCAGCGCCACCACGTCTACTCCCTCATCAGCAACCCGCAGTCGGATCCGAAGGAGGTGGGCAAGTGCTGATGGCATTGATCCGCAGATTGAGCACGTGATCGGCCAGGAGATACCTCAGGAGCTGCTCTCCCTCGTCATGTCGCTCTCCGCCATTCCCACCATCCGCTGCTCCCCCAACGGAGCCGCCAGCATGATCGCCTCCACGCTGTCCTCTCTCATCCGCGACCAAATCGTGGCTATTTCGCGCATTCCACTAATCGGCAGAAATCCGGAATCAGCCTGTTCTCGCACATCAAGGGGAACAAGGGCCCGTGTCTCCGCCACCCACTGCTGGTTCTTCTGGACCGCGACATCGACCTGGTGTCGGCACTGGAGCACACGTCGCACTATCAGGTGAGTGAGAGCGAGGCGAGTGAGGCGTAGCCGCTGGTGTACGACTTGCTGGCGTGCTACAACAACCGCGTGATCATCCCCAACACGACGTCGTTCTATCTGGACAAGACGAAGGACGCGTTCTGGAAGGACTATGCGTGTGGGCGGAGGGCTGAGGCGTGAGGCGTAGTCGCGCTGTTCCCGGACGCCATCGAGGCGAACAAGACACGCATGGAGGAGGTGATGAAGAAGGTGGAGGCGGTGCGTGGCATGACAAGTGGGAGCTCCAGCGAAGGTCAGACGAGTGGTGGTGTGGTTGGTGTGTGAGGCGTAGCGTTGCTGAAGAACGCGGTGGAGTCGCTGCCCGAGCTGATGGAGCAGAAGAGCGAGTTGGAGAAGCACACCACGATTTTGAAAGGTGGGGGTACGGGGGGTGCGTGAGGCGTAGCGGTGATGGAGCAGATCAACCTCCGCGAGATTCCCAACTTCTTCGACTACGAGAATACGGTGAAGGGCGAGGGCAAGGTGGACGTCGCCAAGCTGACGGAGTTTCTGACCAGCAAGGGCAACATCGAGGACAAGGTGCGTCTGCTGTGCATCTGCGCGCTGTGTCGCGATCGCGAGAGTGAGCGAGGAGGCGGCGTGTGATGTGTAGCGGTGACGCAGGTGGAGAACGCGTTCAAACGCTACCTCGAGTCCCTCACGGGGTCTGAGCGGGACACCGCGGCGGAGCTGATGAAGGCGTACGACTACATCAAGTCCTTCCAGGTGACCAAGAACGTGTCGGAACGCAGTCCGTTGGCGAGTGACCGAAATCGTCCCGATTTATGGAATAGATGAAACGTCGATTCGCAACTCGCTGTTCAAGGCGACGACGGGCATATTCAATCTGGCGCGTGCCGGAGTGAAGACGATTCTCGGAAACGAGGACCGGAGCGTGATTGTGCAGATTGTGGACGAGTTGGTGAACGGCAAGAGCACGTCGCTCACGGAGGCGTACGGCTACTACGACCCTTCCACGGGACGTACGATTCTGCCCACGGATGGGAGCAAGGCTGTGTACGAAGATGTGATTGTGTTCGTTGTGGGAGGAGGCAACTACACGGAATATCAGCACCTGCAGACGTATGCGAAGAGCCAGAATCCGGCGCGTGTTGTCATGTATGGAAGCACGGACATCCTTCCCGCGAAGCAGGTAAGAACCGTGTGGCGAGAGTGAGATCGTAGTTCCTCCCCGAGCTGCAAGCTTCTTGTGTTGAATAAGCGGTACTGCTCTGTTTGTTGCGTCACAATTTGGCTCTCTACACACAGTGGCTCCTTGGCATGTTTTCGAAGCTGTTGACAACTGGATGCAAAAGAGCTTGCGCGCTTTCAATGCAGCCGACGTGGAGTGCGCTGCGTAATCCCGCCCTGTTCGTCCCGCAGCGCTCCTTCGGCGTGTTTTCGTCGATCAAGGATAATTTAGCGAATCGCGCAGAAGAGAAGAAGCAAAAGACGATGGGTAGTCCATTTCCGCGGAAGTGACGTTGCAGACGACGGTTTCAAAGAAATGATGCAGAAGTTGGCGAGCTACGACACGTTTGGAATGAAGGAGTACAAGGAGGTGTTCATTGTAGCGTTTGCTGTCGTGCTGTGAGTTCTGTAGTGGTTGTCCGAAAAGTCGGGAGCGAACGGATGGAAGTCGCACATTCCGGGCGTCGGGAAGATGGTTGCTCCTGAAGGGTGGGTTGATGGCTAGGAAGAGGTGAAGGAGATGAAGAAGTACATCTCCATCCTGAACGCGATGACCGTAACGGCTCTTTCTCCCCTTTCCCTGTAGCCTCTTCAGCTGGCAAAGCCCCAGTCGATGAAGTCTCCTGACAGACAAAAGCTGGCGCAGGACACACAGCTGGTAGGGCGTGGGCCATTTCATTATAAACAGACTGTGGAGTATGTCAACAAGGTGCTGCGGATGTACGACCAGCAGCTCGTGATGTACAAGTGGGTGCACATGAGAAAGGAGAACAGCAAGCCGATTCCGAACACGGTGCGAGAGATGAAGGACATGATGAGCAGAGATCACACGGGCATCACGATGAAGGATATGATGAAGCTGAATCCTCAGCAGAGTCGGTACAAATCAAACAGACAAAAGATACATATATAAGAATGAGTGTTTGTTTGACAGCTTGTCAAATCAGTCTTGTCAAAATGGGTCCATTCTTTTTGTATTGCAATCCTGTGCTCGCAAGATGGACACGCGATTGAACATCGAAGATGCGTCGCTCGAGCAGTACAGAACCGTGATTGAGAATCGGCACGACTTCATTCAAGTATCGTCCGTATCCACATCAAACTGTAGAACTACATTGAAATGAACCTGGGCAATCAACGCGTCATTGATTTCGCCAAGGAGGCGCAGAAGCTCGGATTCTCGACTGAAACGAGAGTAGTGATTGGTGTGGTTGGTGAATCAAAGGATGGGGTGCATGGAATCGTATTTCGAGAGTGGGCGGAGAATGCGACTGCCTTGAGTTTGGTGGGAGACTTCAACAACTGGAATAAGGAGGCGAATCCCGCAGTTCCGTTGAGCAATCGTGTCTTTGAGGTGTGGCTTCCCGACCAAGAGGGAAAGAGCCGGATTCCTCATCTATCGAAAGTGAAGGTGCTTCTACAGTGCCAGGATGGTACCCAAGTCTATCGTGTGCCGTCTCACATCCACTGCGCCATTCCGGACCCGATAAGCAAGGACACGTATGTCGGCGTTTACTGGGACTTTGAAAAGCATGACTACGACTACAAGGTCAAAACGCGCCAGTCACCCCTCATCCTCAATCGCACCGGCTTGCGGTGGATTCTCTTCTGCACCTTCACACGTAGCATCTATGAGTGCCATATCGGCCTCTCCGGAGAAGAGCCGAAGGTCTCCTCCTACTCCTCCTTCCTCACCACGGTTCTGCCTCGCATCGTCCGAGACGGTTACAACTGCGTCTTCTTCGTCGGCTCACATAAGCAGTAGGTCCAAATCATGGCGGTGGTCGAGCACGCCTACTACGCGTCCTTCGGCTATCACTGCAACATGTTCTACGCCACGTCCTCTCGCTTCGGCACTCCCGTGGAGTTCAAGGTGCGTGTGAGATTAACTCCTCACACTGTAGCGACTGGTCGACGCGATCCACCAAGCCGGACTGTTCGTCGTGATCGACCTCGTGCAGAGGTGAGATCGAGGGAGTGTGATGAAGGCTAGCCACGCCTCGCCGAACGTGGGCGACGGGCTGAACCGTTTCGACGGCACGGACACGCAGTACTTCGCGTCAGGCGAGGCGGGCAACCACAGTCTTTGGGGCTCCAAGTGCTTCGACTACAAGAAGCGTGAGGTGGTGCAGTTCCTCTTGGGACAGATCTTCTACTTCGTCCAGGAGTTCCACATCGACGGGTTTCGCTTCGACGGCGTCACGTCGATGCTGTACAACGACCACGCCATCTCGCGAGGGTTCGACGGCAATTATCAGGACTATTTCGGGTTCCACAGCAACGTGGAGGATGCGAAGGACGATGAAGAATAGATCAACATCGAAGCCCTCTCCTATCTGGCGCTCGCCAACCACCTTCTCCACTCCTTCGACCCTCCCGCCTTCTCCATCGCGGAGGACGTGTCGGGCTACCCCCTGCTGGCGGCGCCGTTTGATCGCGGCGGCATGGGTTTTGACTACCGCATGAACATGGCGATAGCAGGTGGGGGTGGTGCTGTGGACTGAGAGGCAGACAAGTGGATTCGGCTGTTGAAGGAGAGTCGTCTGGAGGACTGGAACGTGAGTGACGTTCTCTATACGATCACCAACCGACGGTAGTGTTGTGCGCGCTCGTTCACCCGCAGTGTCGGCGAGAAGTACGTGAGCTACAACGAGTGCCACGACCAGTCGCTCGTGGGGGACAAGACGCTGGCGTTCTGGCTTATGGACGCCGCGATGTACTCGAGCATGTCGAAGCTGGTGCCGCGGAACAACGTGGTGTCGCAGGGCATCCACGTGCTCCATTTGATTCGGTTGCTCACCAAAGTGCTGGGCGGCGAGGGCTATCTGAACTTCATGGGGAACGAGTTCGGACATCCCGGTAGGAGTGAAGACATGAGGTGAGGCGTAGAGTGGATCGACTTCCCTCGCGAGGGGAACCACAACTCGTTCCACTACTGTCGGCGTCAGTGGAGTCTTGTGTATGTGTGATGGGAGTGGATGAGGAGTAGGGACGACAAGGACTTGCTGTATCAGTACATCCAGAACTGGGATACGGACACGAATTATCTCTGTTATCAATACTGTGGGAAAGACGAGTGGGGCTGATCATTAGCGTTGCAGGTGTGTTCCTACGAATATGTGACTCTGCGCGATGAAGGGAATCAAGTGCTGGCCTTCGAGAAGGGTGATATCCTGTTCGTGTTCAACTTCAGTTGTGTGCACAGCTACTCCGATTACCGTGTTCCTGTGCGCAATTCCGGGTCCTACAGATGCTTGCTCTCTGTAGTGGAATCGAATCATCGTCACGCGTAGAGCGATCTTCCCGATTACTATGGAGACAATCGAGTATCGATGACAACGATTCACAGCACGGAGTCGAATGCCTCCGGAGACTGCAAATACTACATCAAAGTGTACGCTCCCACCCTGTGCGTGAATCTCTACAGAAGGGTCTGAACGCCGAAGCGGATGTGTTCTCACGTGTTTGTTGAACAGTGAAATGCCAGGAGAAGGGAAATACTGTGAAACAAACACGCCATATCAGTCAACAAAGAGTAACCATCACACAGTTCATCAACCAACATGAAATTATTGCTTAGATGCCGAGCTTAGTGCGCTTCCAGTGACGACGCTTGGAGTTGTATCTACAGCGATGTCAGAACGGACGCAGCGGACAAAAACGAAAAACGTACCTGATGGTGTTACCAGTGCGCAGACGGAACCACTGGGGGATGGGACGGTTCTGTCTCATCTTCTTGGCAAGAATTCTCTTAGTGCGGAAAGACTTCTGGGAAGGCTATTCACGGGCGTTAGAATGAACCTCTGCGCAGAAACAGCAAACCTACCATCACCTAATTGTTGACGATGATAATGTGAGCGAGAGAGAAAGGAGGAGACCCCCTTGATGGAGCGTCCAGTGTTCAATTCCTGCTTCCCATATTCCGGTCCGCATCGGAATTCCAACAAACAGAAAGGAACTACAGCATGCATCCACCCCTAAACCTCTTTTTGAACTCATGAAACAGGATTTCGGCACGATGCTCCGAGATCTTTGTGTACACCAAGTTGATGCGTCGAAGCGAGTAGTAGTCGTGGCTGTCGAAGAAATCGAGGAGCGCGTATGCACCCACCTTTGAAACGCTCGTGTAGCTCACATCCAGTTCGTAGATGAAGGGAAGCAGTCCCTCCACCGAGTAGATCCGAATGAAATCCTTCAAGAAATCGTCGTCGACCTCGTAGTTTCCGGAAAGACGCAAGAGCTGCAGATGATTCGTGAACTGGGAGATCTCGAAGGCGTTGGTCAGGTAGACCAGGTCCATTTTGCACAGATTGCAGTTCGTCAGAACGAGTTTCTTCAAATTGGACGCCGCGGGCGAGCACAGCCAATTGTGAAGGACCTCGCCGATACACCGCAACGACAGAGAGACCACGCTCAGTTTGCTGAGAGAGCACGTCGCCTCGGGCGGGAAGCCGTTCAGGAACACTCCGATACCACGTGAGGAGATCTGATTGTCCTCGAAGTCCACCTCGTTCAGCAGGTCCATGCGGGTGAAACGCTGATAGAACCGAGTGATCCAGCCCAGGTCGTCGTTCGAGAGGGGATTGTGAGCGAAGTCCAGCTGATGCACAATCAGCTCGCCCTCCGCCTTCTCCTTCGAGTACACCAGCTTCTCCCAGGAGAGCGGGTCGAAGGAGCCGATGTTGTTGCTCGACACGTCCAGCACCGTGAGCTCCATGTCGCGCGCCGCCACCAGACACTTCAGGATGGAGAGAAAACACCTCTGGTCGAGACGGTTGTTGTTCACGAAGAGATAGCGCAGATGCGAAATGTTGGGGGTGCGCAAGTACTCGTGGAGCTGGGAGAGGATGCTGCCGTCCAGTCCCACTCCCTCCAAGTTGAGCGACTGGAGCCGCAGCGACGACGCGCGCGACAGACACTGGAAGAACTGGGACAGACTGCCGAAAACGTTCCCATTATTGCCAATGTCCAAAACACGAAGGTTCTCGGCGTAGGGAGAGGTGAGAAAAACTCCCAGCGCGTCCATGTCGGTGGTGTTCAAGCCGCAGTTGTTCAGCTGGAGCGAGTACAGCAGGGGACACACACCCTCGTTGAGCTGGAGCAGGAAGGGCGCGAAGAAGCCGTACCCGCAGTCGGCGTCGTCCTTCAGCGAGAGGAACTGGAGGTTGGGGAGGAGGAACTGCTGCGCGATGGTGGTGAGGATGTCCACCGAGGCGCCCGTGAGTCGGTTGCCGGCGAGGTCGAGCGAGAGGAGGTTGGAGAGGTAGCCTGCGGTGGCGAGGTCGACGAGAAGAGTGACGCATGGGTCGGTGAGGTTGGTGTTGGCGAGCGAGAGGTGGGTGAGGCGTGGGACGTCGTTGCGACCCTCCTCGTTCCAGAGCGACTGGAGGAGGAGCTCGAAGCCGTGGCGAGAGAGCGGGACGGAGGAGAGATTGAGTTGGGTGAGGTGCGAGCACAGCGAGAAGTGCGTGTGCTTCAGCAGGTACTCGATGCCGCTGGAGGACTTCATGATAAACCGGATGCTGAAGAGCACGTGATAGAGCGAGGTGTTGATCACGTCCGCGAAGCGCTTGGCAAAAAAGGGGGTGAAATCGGTCTCTTGAATGATGAGTTCGAGTTGCACTGAGTTTGCGAGAATCCCGAGGGCGATGGCGCGCTGCACGTGGCGACTCAGCGCCTCCAGGATTTCGAGCAGCGCCCACTCGCCGATGTGATGGAATTCGAGGGAAGACAGCTCGGTGAAGCTGTCATTCTGAATCATGCTCGTGAACTTGTGGAGATCACGCTCTTTGGGCTCGCCGTAGAGGCGGATGCGTCGTAGGAAGGAGCTAAGATGAATAACGTCAACCCATCCCGTGCGCGTTGACAGAGAAACGTCATAGTGCGAGATCTTGATCAGCTTGTGGAAGTAATGACTCACCGACTTGAGGCGCATTTGCGTGCTCATGTCCAGGTACGAGATCAGCTCGCTCATCGTCGCTGTGCGAAAACGCGAGATATCGACGCTCCCCTGCTCGCTCCGCTCTGGGTACAACGCGCTCAGTCGCGCTTTGTAGCGATTCATTCGCTTGTCATAGAGGTCTTGGACGATCTCCCTCAGCTTGGAGTCGTCTTTCGGAATGACGATTTCTTCGTCGTTCGAGGATTCGTCTTTGCGTGATCGCTTTCAACAAGCACTACCTGAATCAGGCGTTCGGTCCAGAGCGGTATGGATACCCATCTGCGATAGCAGAGCATCAATGTTCCTCGTGCTCTCCGTTCCGGAGATCGTGTTTAGGGCATTCTTGTGCTCTCGCGCCGATGCGTTGGATCTCATATGCGGGGCGGGGATTGCGGCCTCTTCACTGGTCGATTTCGTTGACGGTTCTTCCTTCGAGTGTCTCTGTCCCATGCTTCAGTAGAACCCTGTCTTTGGAGAACGGATACTTGTCCTTGAAAAAACGACGCTTCGAAAAAGGAAGGAAAGAAGCCACGCTATGGGGTATTTGTCAAATGGGCGTCTCTCGAATCCAGCGGTCTCTCAAATGAGGTGTTGGGAAGCTGTTAATGGAGGCCTGCTGGTCTAGTGGTATGATTCTCGCTTAGGGTGCGAGAGGTCACGGGTTCGATTCCCGTGTAGGCCCATTTTTCTTTTTCCACATGTCGCAACAAACACGCCAAAGGGACTATTCACCTAAATCGTACCACTGATTGATATAGGGACAGCGATTCGGATTCACGGCGGCGTTGCAGAAGCATCTATAGAACAGGGGGCATTCTCCGCAGGGAGTCGAGGAGACGTTGTCGTAGGAGGTCGTCGGCTTGCGGATCTTCCACACGCGCTTGCCCTTCATCTAGAAGTCACAAAGCCTCCGGAAGACCACATCCGTAATCTGTTCAATCACGTTGCAAAAGCTCATCTTTTCCAGGAGCTGCTGTACGTCGTTCTCTGACAAGGCTGGCAGTCAAGGAAATAGGACTCTTCCCGGAGACAGGATATGCACATTTGAAATGCTGCTCAGCGTGATCTTCTGAAGAATGGCGCCGACATCCAACCCAGATTCCTGCAAGTGAGAAGAAGCACGAAGCACTACCTCTTCCGCCAGAATCTTCTGGACGAACTGCGAGACCACGTCGACAAACACAGTATCGAATTCCTGCTCGAAATACCACGGTCCACCCGTGATGTCCTTCGGCAGTTCTAGACGTGGAGAAACGCGTGAAACAGATACCCATGTCGTACAGGATGTACATGATCTTCATCTTGCTCGCAATGGACTTGAAGCTCTTGATCAGCTTGCGCTGGACGAGCTTCTTTATGATTCGGTTGATTGCGGACTACGGATCACAGCATGCACACTCCACAACGGCATGGAGACCCGTTCTTATCTTAATCTCGCGGATCCAGATGCCCTGATTGCCGGACCGCTCGATGCACTGGTACACGAGCATTTCGGCATCTCCCAGGTCGTCGAACTGAGACTGCTTTTGTATCTGATCATTTGTCGTCAGGCGGAACACGTAGCCGTCCGGACCTTGGAGGATCTTTAGACGATTCTACGGCGATGAGTCCACCGGGGAGAAGTCACCTCATCCAGCAGTTCTTGAATGCTGCTCACCAGGCCGGCGTACTCTTCTCCGAACACCTTTTTGATTTCTTTATCTTCGAGTCCCTGGAAATGAGTCAGACGCGAAAGCGGGACTTCTTCATTCTTTTCGAGAAGCTGAACGAAGCGGTCCTTTAAACTCATGGTTCTAGTGGGAGAGAGATGAGTTCTGCGTGAAAAGAAGACGGGATGTACTGAAATGAGAACGGAGCCAGAGCGCCGCTTTCGATCTGGGAGGAAGGATCATGGCAATTATCTCACAAACAGGAAACATGGAGTCCCAAAACATTATTCTCCCCCCTTCTCTGCGCTCGGAAGATGTGAATGAGATTAAGAATACCTTTGTTGTGTTTGCCGGTTCTGAAGATGGTAGGTGGCATGCCTGGTTCCTCACGGACTAGGAAAACTGTCCGTGGAAGAGTTCAAAAAGACGATAGATAGCATGGAGGACAAGGATAAGAGTCTCCTGGTCCTTCAGCTCCTGGACGATATGATGGCGCTGAGCTGCCCCGAAATCGACTTCGAAACGTTCCAGAGACTTGTGACCGCGGAAGCCGTAGTGAATTCCCCGTTGGGTTTGAATCGTAGAACAAGTGCGATGCGGCCTCCCTTTTCAAATTGTTTGACGTGGCTGCAAACGGCAGTATCCGGTCAAACGATTTGAAGAAAATCGCACGTGAGTTGGGTGTCGATGTGAAGGAAGAGGAGCTGGAGGAGATGATCAAGGCGGCGGACGCGGACGGCGATGGCGAGGTAAACGAGAAGGAGTTCACTGAGTTTATGATGAAAGCAATTCAGTAGTCTGGGTTTGTTGCAACAAAGGACGGTAACGATAGGTCGGAGGAGGGTACGGGTAGTTGTTGCCAGAGGGGTACTGTTGAGGCGCGGGTGGGGGAGGGTAGTAATTGCCGCCAGGTGGTGGCGGGGGAGCGTAAGGCTGCGCACCTGGTGGTGGCGGGGGAGCGTAAGGCTGCGCACCTGGTGGTGGCGGAGGAGCATACGGCTGACCAGGTCTGTAGGGTTGAGGACTTGGTTGTGGGGGAGGAGCGTACGGCTGACCCGGAGCGTACGGCTGAGGGCTCGGCTGGGCAGGAGGGGGCGTGTACGGCTGGCCATGTGGTGGCGGAGGAGCATAAGACTGGCCCGGCTGTGGAGGAGGAGCGTACGGTTGAGGACTCGGCTGAGGAGGAGGAGCGTATGGCTGACCGGGTCTGTAAGGTTGAGGGCTCGGCTGAGGAGGCGGCGTATAAGGTTGACCTGGCTGAACAGGCTGAACAGGCTGAACAGGCTGGGGCGCATAGGACGGATTACCGCCAGGATAGGCAGGAGCAGGGTTATACTGAACGTACGTGGGCTGAGGGGAGTAGTACGTCGGAACAGGGTAGTACTGAGGAAGGGGCTAGGACTAATGCAACCACCCCAGTTGTACAGTCGTGGGCTGGTAAGGCTGAGCCGTGTAGAGGTACGTCGGATCGGTAGGATCCACGAAGGCGGAAGAAGCGAACTGACCGGACGTGATGTTGCGCACAAACTCCGGAACCACCTGAGCAACTATAAAGTGAATCACGAGCCCAAAAGAAACCGGGGGCGTTGCGAGTCTCATTCACGCCCGCCATCAGCTTCCAGAAGGAATACAAAAACGTCTGAGCACCACCGTTGCGGAACTCCAGCTTCACGCTCAGCGTGGTATTGTTGCCCCAGTTGTTCTGAGGAACAACCACGAAGGAAAGGTTGTTACACCCGAAAAGGGGCTGGTTAAACGCCTCCTCTCGTATACACATGAGCGGGATGTCCTACGACTCAGAACTCGCCGACAGCGCCCACAAGTCCACTGAAGGAACTGGTCGGCGCATCCGCCACAAACACCAGACGGAGCGTGGTGAGGTACAATCGGCCGTCGGATTTCACGCTAAAACTACACTTCATGCGAAGTCAAGGAGTCGAACCCTCCAATCTGGGAAATAAGGCGCATGTTCTTTCTGTACAGCACCAGGGACTCTCCGATCACCAAATCAGGGAGTCCATCTTGTCATCACACAACCGAGCGCGATCTTACCTTGTCGCACACGCGGGTTCAACGACATTTCAAAATCACGTTAAGCAATACTGAGATACTGTTGGAAGGACGAAACGAATAGATGCGCAAAATAGGGACTATTTTTCAAATCATCACAGAATGCTGTGTACTCGTGTTGGAAGCCATGGCTGTGGTGCAAAAGGAGGCCTCGACCCATCCGCGTGTTGCAACCCACTTGGAGTGATCATTCCACTTTGGCTGCTGGACGCTCCTACAACACGATTGTGGTACTCGTGGCGAAAGAGCGGAACTTTTCGAGAGTCCGTACGACCTGTCGCACTGGGAAGTGGAGTTACGTCGTGTCTGAAGTGAAACGACTCTCTTTCCAATCCTCTCTGTGTACTCACAGAAATGTTGAATTATGCGAAGGGGTATACTCAGCTTTCTGAGCGCCAGTTCAATTCCATCAACTACACCACCCTCTTTTGCTGCTTGGCGATCATTGGCGTATGCCTTGCTCCTTTCTGACAACCATAGGTTCTGAACTATCTGAGTCCATGTGATGGAAAGCATGGGAATATGCTATCCGCTATTGTGTACCGGTTCTCGGGAAAGCCCGTTGCAATTCCTATGCCCAGTATATGCTGTTTCTTCCTCGATTAAGATCAGATATAACGCACTTTAGTATGGTCATCCACGATCTCGCATACACTCGCGAAGGCGATGTCGTGATGAACATCACTCTCTCGTCTGCTGGAAGCGTGACGTGTGCCGTGAACGCCAGTAGTACGGATATTATGGATATGGAGGTCGTTGAGACTCCGTACAACCGCTACTTCTACCGTTCAAATGTGTCGGCCGTGAACACCTTCTATCTCGATCACATCCCTGGCGTGGAAGAGCGTCTGTACTGTATGGTGGTGTGTTTGCAGTCACGGACTCCACTGTCAGATTCTTTCATTTCGGAGCCGTTTTATGTATCCTGTAGGGTATATCGCAAAGCATAACGTACAGATCAGACGTGGACGATCGTGCCCCAGCGCAACACGGCGAAGTACATCAATTTCTCTGTCAAGCAGGATAGGGTCACGATCACGAAGGAGCAAATCAGCCCGCCTCCGGGAAATGTGTCGATTCACTGCACTGCCTCACGGTGGGAGCCGAAGCATCACCTGCAGGAGAAGGAAGTGGAGAAGGTGGCGGAGGTTGAATCGGAGGGTGTATTGCCCCTAACGCTGAAGATGAGGGTATGCATGGCGGGAGAGGATGATTGGTAGAATCCCAGTCCGTATCATAAGCAAAAGCTGTCGTGTACTATGATGAAATGGGATGAGACGGCTGCCGAGTGGGTGAAAGACGATTCTTTTGAAAAGAGCGTCCCAATCCCCCCTGCGAGCATTGTCCATTTTTATGAGGACTGGGTTGTTTAGTATATGGGACGTGTTTGTTGGAGCATTGTTCCTCTCATTGCGATGGAAGAGTCGCTATACTTCTCCATTGACTTCTGGTATCACGTTTTCAGAGAGAATACGGTGCGGACACGCTTCATTTCCGTATCCCCGGAGTTCGTGGAGTACATGCTAAAGGGTTCGCTCTTCAAGTCCTGTCTCGTGTAGATGGAGTTGTCTTGCCTCAAAGTACGGACATCGACAGAGACGACCCTCGCACTCATCAAACGGAAGCAGACAGCTCGTCAAGCGATGCTGAGGACGAAGAGGAAAACGAAAGAGTGTGAAAAGGGTCTTGTGGTGAAGTGTAGGAGGAAGAGCCCTATCAGTTCCCGGAGATAGAGGACGCGATCAAACAAACAATAGATGACTTTGGAGGAGAGTGCTTCGTCCGCTCCAATTGGAGTTCAACCAAAGTGGGTGTCTGGAACTCAGGATGATTCAACAGGATGCGTCATGGATTCTGGGGTCCCTCAAATGCTCGACTCCAGGACATGTGTTGTTGCTTCTCAAGTCTTCCGATCGCATATGCTCCGATTTCAACAGAGTGTACCCTCACCCTTTCATTTCTCTCCGTAGATCGTCCCTAGAATCCGTGTCTCCCGTGATTGCGCTCCAGCGGTGGTGCAACTACTTTCCGTCCATGGAATTCTGTTTATACATCCGGGAGGGTGTGTTGAAGGCAGTGTCCCAGAGAGATACAAGCGTCTTCTATCCATTTCTCGTCGCGGAGAAGGAGTCCATTTGCTCGCTCCTGTGTGATTTCGTACGCAGCAGAGTGCAGAATCGGTTCCCTGTGGAGCAATGTGAGGGTGAGCCTGACGATTGACTGGTAGTCGAGATGGACGTGTACATAGATAAGAAGGAGAAGGTATGGGTGGTGAATCTGGAAGCGTATGGCGACGCAATGAACACGGGCTTGTTCACCAAGGAGGAGTTGGATGCGATCATGAGCGCGAATCAGGACGTCGTGTATCGCGTCGTCGAGCAGGAGAGTCACACTCTTCCATCCGAGCAGATGTTCTACCAGCTGCCGTTGGACATGCATCAACTGTCCTCCGAAAAGGAGGTGTCCGATTTCATCTCCAACCTCAAGGGATTGTGTGTTTGTGGAACAAACCGACGAACCCATTAACTACGATCTTTATACGACGCGTTCACCTTCTCCGTGCACTCCACAAGCTTGTAAGCTATCGAACTCAAGTAAGACACCAAAGAGAAGTCCTGCAGCTTCTTGTTGAACATGGCGATGAACTCCTCCTTCGGCACCATCGGCACGGAAGAGATGGCGTTGAACACCTTGCGACTCTCCTATTCCTCACGCTCCCTTCCCACACGCACTTCCGGCGTCGGCTTTATCTCGTTGTTCATCACCTTCTTGATGTACTCCTCCGTCTCGTTCAGTGTGTTCATCAGGTTCTCCATCTCCGCCTTCAGTCCCTGCAAGTCGTTGTACGCCTCCGCGTTGCTGTTCGGAATCTCGCACTAATCATGACGCCCCAACTCCACGACTACGTTCTGGAAGGCGTTCATGCTCGTTATCACCTGATTCTCCACGTCCGAGGCAGTCGTCGTCACGGGGAGTCTGGTGAACTTGATGGCGAGGATGTCGCCGTTCAGAACGATGGAGGTCACGGAGTACGCATCGATGGCAATGCTCTCGCCCTCGAACGTCACGTTCACGGTGAGGAAGATCTGTGGATGACAACAGCGGCAAACGCCTACGGGCTTGAACACCTGGCACAAGGATCTATAATAGTGGTTGAGCGTGTACCACTTCTTTTCGGCCTTCACGGGCGAAGTCGTGGTAGAGAACCTAAGCGATGAGGACGTCAAGGAATCCGCACCAGCCGATAATCTGTTCCGCTTTGTTTGAGGTCGAGTACAGCTTGGCCAAAGCCTCGTTGAATTGCTTCTGCTCGTCGGCCTACACGATGAAAGCCAGCAAAATCGGTCCACAATCGCGTCCTCTTCAAACGTGTAATTGACGGCATAGCAGTTTGTGATTTCGAGAGTACCGTTGATTATGGAGCCCATGATCGTGCCTAGGCATCGTCACGCGAGAGAGGAAATGGGGTACCAAAAACAGCTTCCTGGTTCTTGGGCCTGCGATTGTAAAACTCGAGAATCGTCAAAGGCACCAGAGGATGCACTTTCACAGACTTGAACGGGGTGCTGATCAAAAATGTGTCTTCCATGATCTTCAATACTGGTTATTTGTCCGCCTTTTCCTCACTCAAGGGAGAAGAGTACAGTGATGGCTCTCTTCAACAGTCCGTCGAAATCAGGACTATTTCGGCAATTCTGGCTTCAGATTCTATTGCTTTGGAGAACGGAGAGACACATGGATTCGAAGCCAGACATATGGACGGAGTTTCTCGACGCCACAAGCAATGAGGAATCGAAGAAGGAAACGAATCTGGTTATTCTTGGTAATTGGAGCTTCCTCAATGTGTTATTGCGTAGGAAATACAAAGTCGGCGTGTTTGGGACTGCTGGACTCCCTGCTGGAAACACTCGGTCAGCCGCCGACGAAGAGGAGAGACGTGGACATCATGAATTACACGTACACGACCGTTGGCTTCCCGAACCGACGAAATACGAACGGAGGTTTGGGGCTCGCTCTGTTGTTCACCGTAGACTATCTGGGTGTCGTGCATTGCTATGTTGTGACGAACGAAGCGAGCATGGAGTGCTTGTGCCACGCCATCCAGCAGATTTCGTTGGAAAACGTGACTCATTATGTCTTTCAATTAGGCGTAGACGCTGTTCCTCATAACCGTTGATTTCCGGGAGACTCCGTTCATCATCAGTCAAATCCATAGAGTGGTCTCTCTTGCTTGCCGTGAGGAATAGTGGGTCGATTTCATTACGAATTCCGTGAGTGCAATCACAAAGGGAGACGAAGCGACAATGAGAGAGCTGAGGACGCACCTTGAGCAACGCATTCTTTCTATCGTCCAGGTACTGCGTGCGTTTTCATTCCGTGAGGGATAGAGTGAAGCGGCGGGATCCAATCCCAAAGAGCCGGTCGATCCAAAGCAGGTTCCCATTCTTCCTCGCGGACTCCTTCAGACGAACATCGGCGTGTCCTTCATGGTCGTGTGCACGAATACGGAGATCATTGTAGCGATGTCGCACATCTGTGAGTGTAGACACAATCCAAGCAGTTCGGAGAGAACAAGCTGAACTTCATACAGAAGTGCATTCGCCAGATCACGCTGGAATGTACATCATCACGCTTGATCTGAGATGTAGATGGCGCCTCGCTCGCCTACGTCAACACGCTGAAGAAGAAATCGCTGTCATTCGTCGCGTCCCACATCCTCTCTCTCCTCTTCTCCCAGCACTATTCTTCCCCCCAGAGTGATGTACCCTTCCCTCCTCCATTTGACCGTAGCTCACGTCATACGATGAACTCTGTGTCGCCGTGGGATCCGACAACGCGTACTTGATAGAGGACTTGATTGGCGATCCCGTACTCCTCTTGCGAAGGCATCACCGCTAGAAGCTGAACTCGATTACTGACTATAACGAAGTGATTGAGATTCCTCCGACTCCTCCCAAGGTAGAAGCGGTGATGATGCTTGAGCGGTAGCGCACGGTGACGCAGCACGCCGGACTGGAGTCCGAGGAGAGCTTCCTCGCCTCCTTCGTGTCGACAGAGGATGGTGATGCATCTGCCAAGAAGCCTCGACGAAGTGTGATGCCGTCGCGGCCCGAGGGCATAAAGCCGAGAATCAGCATGCAGCAGTCTTCGAAGAAGCCCGTCTCCGCCAGTGATAGTTCAACGCGCTCGTTTTTTGAGAACCTTATCAACGGAGATGGGAGCGTACGGTTTCGAAACGCGGATGATGCCTAGACGCCGACTGTGATTCCGCGAAAGAGCGTAAACGTGCGGAACCTGCGCCGATCCGAGGTGAACGGGAAAAAGTAGTGTACTAGTATTCGTGGTCGTGTGTTTGTTGCATAACGGGGGAGATTGAGCATTGTAAGGAAATGGGGTCGGGGAGCGACAGAATAAATAGGGACCAGGCGTTTCTCCAGAAAGCGTGGTGGTCAGATTTCCATCATATTCCTCTAGTCATCAAGTATGCCTTTCAAGAGAAGGTAAGTGGGGTGTTTTCGGTCGTCTAGAGCGGTTTGGGCTCGAGGGACGGACGATTAACGGTTTGTAGAAACCACGGACGTTCCAAGAAGGGAAGAGGTCATGTCAACCCCGTCAGATGCACTCATTGCGGTCGCTGCGTCGGCAAGGTTGGTGCTGGAAGGGGTGTTTGACATTGTGTAGGATAAGGCCGTGAAGCGTTTCCAGGTCAGAAACATTGTCGATGCCTCCTCTCAGAGAGATATTCGCGATGCTTCCGTCTACGAGCGTAGGGCTCGTGTCGTTTCTGTCATGGCGTAGAGTACACCCTCCCTAAGCTCTACATTAAGCAGCAGTACTGTGTGTCTTGTGCTGTCCACGGACGTATTGTCCGCGGTCGTAAGGCAGAGGAGAGACGTATTCGTGAATACGTCCGTCCCCAGTTCAAGGGAGTGGGTGCAGAATCGGCCGCTCATGCGTAGGATCGTAACTAAAGTCTCTCCACTGGTTGCTTGAGGATAATATGATTTGATGCTCTGTTTGTTCAAGAAAGAGGACAGCTCAGCTTCTGGGCGAGCAGGTATGTCACAAAGAGGGAGATGGAGACGATCACGGCGAAGGGGAGAAGCGGGTTGGAGTGGGAAAGGAGCGGGTTCTCGACCGCAATCGCTCCGTGAAGCGGGTAAAAGAACAGGATGGAATTCATCCACGCTCCGTCGATGAAGTAGAAGTCTAGGAATCACGCCACGCACGCAAACCAACCCTCATTGACCTGCACTCTCTGGAATCCGTTCTTCTCGTAAAACCGCACGTTGGCCTTGTTCTCCGCAAGCGTGTGGAGGTAAACGCCGCCACACAGGCTCTCGCTTCTGTACTGGTTGATCACCGTGTGGAGCAGATAGGACCCGACGCCGTACCGGCGATACTCCGGAAACACTGCGATATTCAAAATGTAGGAAACGTAGGAAAAGCGACTCTCATCCGCCAGCATCGGAAGCCTCACGTCCGTCTTATCTAGGGGCCGTTCTTGAATGATAATGCAACCGACAATCTCAGGAACGTCCTACGACTCACACGCCACACGAACACACACCTCGAACACATACTCCGCAACGAGAGATACCAGCTCTCTGTCTTGATACACATTCTGCGCCATCGCCTCGTAAAGACGGTTGTCGTAGTGAATCGGGAAGGAGACGTCGAATAGCTCCCGAACCACAGCCTCGTCCGTCCTCCGATAGGGCCGTAGTCGAATGCGGCTAAGAAAGGACGATTCTGCAGAAGCACTGGTAGGCAAGACATACGACGCTAAGGAATCCATTCCCATTCTTGCTACTCGATCGAACTCCCAAGTCGCTAAATCGCCCGGATATGAAAGAAGGAAGTGATTCCCACTCCAGAATAACCGATGCTATTCGCGGCTCTGGTTTTCTTCTTGTTGTGTGTTGCTAACGCAGCGGATTGGGCAGTGATTATTGTGGGGTCGAGCGGTTATTGGAATTATCGGCACGCCGCTGCCGCCGCCTCCGCCTATCAATCCTTTTTGAAGCGCGGAATTCCGAAGCAGAACATCATTACCTTTATGAGCTCGAAGGAGGTGTACAGCGAGAAGAACCCCCATAAGGGGAATCTCTTTTCATCACCAGGATCGGACTCTGTCAACCTGTTCGATAGTATGGTGCTTGAGTATGGTAGTGCGGAAATCACGTCAAATCGTATCCTCAACGTTTTGATGGGCAACTCGTATTCGGGAAAGCGTGTACTCCGATCGTCGTTTGTCGACACGGTATACGTCGCCATATTTGAGTATGGCGCTCCTGGAGTGATTACGCTCCCCCAAGACGTTATTCTCGGAAGTGAGCTTCAGAATACGGTTCGCAAAATGCACGAGAAGCGGATGTACAAGAAGTTGGTCTTTGTGGTGGATGGAAAGGGCAGCGACGCCTTGTTCTGGGGAATGGCGCTGGACGACTACAACGTGAAGTTGGTAAACCCGGAATCCCTCTCGATTGAGAATCGCAACGTGTTCTGTCCTCCTGAGGATGTTGTGAAGGGCGCTCCGATTGGTTCTTGCTTGAACACGGCCTTCTCTTACAAGTATTGGAGCAATGACGGGATTGTTCCAACGCACACGAAATCGGAGGATCACGCGGACGTCTTTGATAACGGAGGTGTCGTGGGTGTCCTGAGCACGGGAAACGGGAAGAAGTGGAGCGTGTACGACTCCAAGCTGGAGTACTTGTTCCGAATGCTGACCAAGGACCCGAAGTCGATGGAGTCGAGACGGAATCTCCAGAGCGAGGATAACACGCGAAGCCAGATTGAGCAGTACTTCAACATCATCACGCGTGATCGTGTGGTGAAGAAGGAAGTGGTGTCGATATCGAACTGGGACTGCTACAAGAGAGGCATCAAGAAGGTGGAACAACTCTTCTTTTGGGACGAGTACACTTTCCGTTTCTTTGGGGACATTGTGAATATGTGTGAGCAAAACAAATCGTCATTCTAACTAGTTTCTGTACTTATATGTGGTTGTTTGTTCAACAGTTTCTGTACGTATAGGTGGTTGCTTGTTCAACAGCTTTTGTACGTATAGGTGATTGCTTATCCAACAGTTTCTGTACTTATAGGTGATTGCTTGTTCAACAAATCGCCCAATTGTCATAGAGTACACTTACTGGGACTTTCCGATGCCCAAATACTTCTCGTCATACAGCGTTTTGTAGTGCTCAAATATCTACGCGTAAGTCGACTCACACACGAAGCACCTTCGAGTAGTGCTCAATAACGCATTCTCTGTGCTTCATTCCTCGGATGTGCTCCTTTCTGCTACGCGCCTACACATTATCGGTACGGAACTGCCAATACAGAGTCATTCTTGATATAGGACTTGCAGTAATCACAATAGTATCTCGGCATTATCTACAAAAAGAATGCACTGTGGAACCAATGCTCTTAGACGATTCTGCTCTTTTCCAGAACGGGCGTTTCATTCAAGAATGGGATCCTTGTTTCTTCATTTTCAACGTGAATCGAGGCGTATTCATGGAACTGCAAATCAAATCGACAATCAACATAATAGCCAGTGCCGATAACGACACTACTATTCTGGTTTATGCACTTCGCTATCTCATTGAGTCTTGCACCGACAGTGGATTCTCGCATGTGTGCTCATTTATAGAACTCGAAGAAAAGGATATTCAGAACTTGCCCATCGTACAAACCATTATCACCACCTATCGTCGCTGTATTCACGACGAAACGGTTAGAATGCTGTGCTGCTCTGCTCTAATCAAATACTCGCGCTTTGGTCCGTCTTTGGCCCTCTCTTTTGATGGCGTAGACTCCTGCATTGTGGAAGCCGATCGCTTCGGCCTCATCCGGTCTCTTTTGGAAAGTGTTGTTGCGGAAACGAAGGAATCCCTTCTCACGATGGAACTAGCCGTGATTGCCGCGTATAGTGTTTCGCGTAGTGCAATCCACAGGGTGTGATGTGCAGAGGATAGCATCCACGGAGGTCTGGCGAAAGACATTCTGGACGCGGTTCGAACCATGGACAGTCGATGGGTAGAGAATCGCTCCGTGCTCCAGCAACTCCTCTCCATTTACATGGTTTTATCATCCAACCGTTTGTGCGGTTACGTCCAATCATTCCCTAGTCGCCCTTCATCCCCTCTTCCTCACATCTCCCATCATTCAGTCCATCCCAGCTCTCTTCTCCAAACACTTCGATATCCACCCCATCGTGTTCGGCATCATCTCCATCTGCTCGAATCTGGCCCAGTCGAGTACCCCCTCGGCACATCATTCATCCCTAGAGGAGGGTCGTCATTTTCTCAAATCCATTCACATCTTTGACGTCATCAAGCCAGCGATTCCCATATACGGCTACGACGCCATCCTCCGACAGAACGCAATTCTCATTGTGAAGGGAATGTGTCGAAGTCCATTTTCGTCCCGATTTTCACCCTAGAATCCTGCTTCGACAGCATCGTCCAGGGAGGCGCCTCCGTCATCCTGGCGCTCCTCAACTGCTCTCTGTCGAACGAGGCGAGCGTGGAGCTGGCGCTGCAGACGATTCGAGTCATATGTTCCTGGGGCTGTGGCGACTGTGTGGGCGAGTGAGTGATAGACGAGGTGCTGAACACGGTGCTGGAGAACAACTTCATTCCCGCCATTATTATGAGCGTCTCCGCGTTCCCGCGAAACCCGGTCATCGCCTGTCACGGTCTGAAGTCGCTTCAGTGGATCCTCGAAGCGGGCGGACAGCAGGTGGTGAAGGCACTGCTGGATGAGGAGGTGTTGGAGCTGTGCTGCAACCTGCTGAGGGAACAGGAGGCGATCGAGGTGGTGCGTGGCGTGTGCTGCGTCGTGGGCAGGATCTGCAAGCTGGGCTGTGGGCGTCGGTGGGTGGGTTCATCATAGGTTGCGTGAACAGCGTGCTGAACCGACTGGAGACCTCGGGCGTGCTGGAGGTTGTTCTGACGTGCATGGTGAAGAACCGCGGGAACGAGTCGGTCCTTCTCGAGTACCTGACGCTGCTCGCGATCCTGTGCTCAGACCGTTGCTTTCCTTCTCTTCGTTCATTGTAGGCAACGGCAGTGTTCTTGCGATCCACCATGGCTTCCTCGAGCAGGTGGTTCTCGCCGGTAACACCTGTCAGGTCGACGCCACGGCGATGGTGGTGTCGGGCATCCTGTGGAAGTGCAGCTTGGTGGAGGAGGGACGCGAGACCATCTTGGCGAAGAACGGCGTCGACACGCTGCTGAAGCTTGTCCAACAGTTCTTGGGCAGTGTGATCGTCTGCCGAAACGCCGTCGGCTGTCTGGCCCTGCTCTGCACGCACAGTGAGCCTCCGCGCGTGTGGTGATCCCATAGATTCGAGCGTGTGCGAGCTGGTGCGACGGAGACTCGGGATCTCGCTGGTGTTCGACGCGGCGGAGCGCTTCGCTGGCAACCCACAGTTCTGCATTCAGATGATTTCTCTGCTCCAGAGTCTTCTGCAGGGTGCGGCAGCGAGTGGGGAGTGAGGCGTAGACAAGGAGTGCTATAGAGTGTTTGTGGACCGTGATGTGTGTGCAGTGGTTCTGATGGTGATCAAGGAGGAACTGCACAACTTGGCGGTTGTGACCATGGGGCTTGTTTTCCTGAATAGCTATTTGCAGGATGGTTGCTGTGGGGTGGTGTCGTGATGTGTAGACGATGCGCTGTATCAGCTTGCAACGAAACCGGACATCATGACCTTCCTGCATGATGTTGTGAATTCGAATACCACGGGGGATATCACGCTTCCATCCTTAGGAGACGAGATTATGAAGAAGCTGACCGCGTTTAATGATTCATTATAGTCCTGTTTTGAACAAACACGCGAATTCTCCTTCTTCTCGCTCACGCTCTTCGTTGCCTTCCAGTAGCTACAGATCACGCTCACAAATCGACCCCTACAACAGAATCTGGAACACGAGAACCGCGTTGCACAAGGTGCTAATGATGTACGAAGAAGCAATAATCGGGTCGTTCACCTCCTGCAGAGTCGTGAAGATGCGCGCTGTAGATCCGCAGAGAGTGCACAGCCAGGTGATCAACGACAGCTACGATCAATCCTCCTCTCCTCTGCTACCTGTCCAGTGTGACCCTGCTTGAAGTTGGTGATGATCTGGGGAACACGGGCAAACACGGCGGACAGCATTCCGGTGAGAGGGAGGAGGGAGAGGTACTACATATGAAAGCGCTGTGGAGGAAGAACCTTCTCGGGGCAGTAGAACAGGCCAACCGTCAGACCGAAGAACAGCACAGTCACGGTAAGCATGTGGGCGAAGGACTTGCGGGATTCGCCCTTGGCGAAGCTAGGAGTGATTCAAGCAAGCAATCGCGTGCATCCAGTACAGCAGCACGAGGAACAGGTTCTGGAAGAGAATAATCACGTTCTCTCCATACGTGGAAATGGGATAGCCCTTCAAGTAGTTGTAGATAATGCTTGGGAGGAACGCAACGCACTCCATGTAAAACGACATCGCGTTCAATCCCGTGACATCCTTGTTCATGACGATCTTCATGATCTGGGGAAGCTTCATGATTCCAGAGCCCACCACGATGCCGTAGCCGAGGCCCTTGCTTATGGAGTACTTCAAGCACGGAATATCCGTAAAAGAGCCGTTAATGAAGAACGTACGGTAGCACGTATCTCCAATGAGGTATGTGATCATCTTTTCCATATATTCTAACGGTGACAGCCACTTCTTTGCACGTACGATTCTGAAAGGGCTTCAGAAGAACGCCAACCACAGCATTAGGTTCAGCAGCAACGATAGAGAACAGCAGAACAGTCGCACACAGACTAGGAATTAGATTCGCTCCCAGCGTTTCTACGAGAGCATCCGATTTGGGGTTTTCTGAGCGCTTTGACAAGAGTGCAAAAACCGCCACGATTTCGGTTGTTCTTGGAACTCCGCCAATAACGCTTCTTTGGTGGTTACTAGTTCACCGTTATGGATACGATCGAAGGCGTACCGGAAGTATCATCCCAGAGTCTGAAGAATCTCGGCGACAAGTCGTATGATCGCAGAAAAGCGGCCGCGCAGGAGATAACGACCGCCGTCACCAAGCTTTTCGTAGTGTGCATGGTATTTCCCTCATTTGCAGAACGACGGTCATGTGGACAAGGTCAAGAAGGTGATTATCAAACTGCAGTCGGACTATCTTAAATCGCCCGTTGCGAACTACCGCAACGGAGCACTTGTTGCCATTGCCTCGATTGCCGTGGCGCTGGATTCGTCGATCATCGAGTATTTCCCCCTGTTCTTCAACTCGGTTCTGAAGTGCCTGGAGGATTCGGACAGCAAGGTCCGCTACTACTCGAGCGAGGCGTTATATAACATCGCAAAAGCCGCCAGATCGGATATCAGTCGCTACTTTGACCAGTTCTTTTACGCGCTCTGCCAACTGTTCTCCGATGTCGACACCGATGTGAAGAAGATATCCTTGCATTTCCATAATATGTATTCCTTCACGGTTACGGCGCCACTCTTTTGGACCGGTTACTGAAGGAGATCGTCACCGAGTCCGGCACCATCGATCTGAAGCGCTTCGTCCCCCTGCTGAAGCAGTACCTGTCGGTGAACAACCCCTACATCCGTCGTCTTGTCGTTTCCTGGATTTCGGTGCTCGACAGCAAGCCCGGAATCGACATGCTCGAGTACTTCCCCCAGCTGATGGACGGTCTCTTCCTCCTTCTCGGAGACGAGCATCGCGAGATTCGAATCGTAGTCCTCGCGATTCCGTCTGAGTGCGTAGGAAACCGACGACATCCTCAGCTCCTTCCTGTCCGAGATCAAGAGCAGCGAGGTGAATGAAGTGACCATGAACTCCATGGTGACTCGAGACGTGCTGAGGTGATGCGTAGATGAACATTCTGCTGTCGTTCGTTCACCACAACGACCGATTCATTCGATTTACGGCCGTGTCGTGGGTGTATGAGCTGATTCTCCTGGACGATGTGTGGGTGATTCCGTATGCGCGCATTCTCCGCTCTCTCCTTCCCTGCTATGACGACAACGAAAAGGAAGTCCACGACAAAGCGGCCGCTGCATGCAGCGAGTTGATTAAGAGCGTAGCTGAAGAATTGCGAGGTGATTTCGTAGTTGCAAATAAAGGGCGAAAAAGTGGATTCAGTTCCCTTAATCGAGGTGGTGTGCACCGTGCTTTCTAAAAAGCGCAGCGGCCAGTGTCTGGTCTGTCTGGAGGTGGTGAGCACGCTGTTGGACGTTCAGGGAGCGGCGGTGATCGAGAATGAGCATCTGCGATCCGCCCTGCTGGACACGCTGAAAGAGGAAGACGACGACGTGATTGACTGCGACTTGAAGGTACTGGTGAAATACGTGAACATTAGCCAGCGATTAGAGCCGTTGATCAAGCGGATTGTTGATGTGCGTTTTTGTGCGCGGACTGATGCGTAGCTGCTGGAAGGCGACGAGCATTACATGGAGGAACGTGGCTGTCTGATCATCCGCACACTGTGCAAGTACATGCAAACGAGCGTTGTGTTCCCGTTGCTGGCCTCCATTATCACCGTATTTGTCACTAATGCTGTTAACAGAGTAGAGCGAGCAGAATGCGCGATTCGCCTCGCTCTTCGTCCAAGTGCTGAACGTCATTCTTCTCACCGCCGACGAGGCTTCTGAGCTGTGCTCCCAGCTGCGCTCCTGCTTCCTTCCCTCCTCTCCCAAAGAGAAAGGGCGGGAAATCTTCGACCAGCTCTTTCCCGCGTGGTGTCTGAACCCCTTTGCCGCCATCGCCCTCTGCTGGCTGACCGAGAACTACGCCGTGGCCTACGCGATCACGCAGAAGCTGGCGACGGAGGAGCCCTCGCTGTCCATGCTGCTGCAGGCGGAGAAGCTGGTGCAGCTGTTTGAGTCGCCCGTGTTCGTCCACGTCCGTCTGCAGTTGATCAACGCGAAGTCGGGCCTGCTGGCGCCGCTTCTGCAGAGTCTGTACGGGTTGCTGATGATCCTGCCGCAGAGCAACGCGTATCACCTTCTCCAGAACCGTCTGAGCGGAATCACTCCTCTCCACGTGATTATGAGGGAGTGCGATCAGCCAGAGTGGGTGTGAGGGGCGAGTGTTATGGGTAGGGTGAGTGAGAGTGATTTGAAGCGCATCGAGTTGTTCAAGTGCGTGAATGACGCCGTTACTGTTGAATAGTCCTGTTTGTACCAAACACCTCTCGCAATTACACTTTATTTTCTATTCCTTCTTCTTCTCGACTTCGCAGGAGCGTCTTCCTCTTCATCGCCAGACAGCGCGGGCTTGCCCTTCTTGGGAGGTGGGGGCGGCATCTTCTTGCCCTTGGGGAGTGGCGGCAGGTCATCGTCCTCCTCGAAATCGTTGGCAGGCTCCTCCTCTTCCTCATCCGACACGGCAGGTCTGCCCTTCTTTGGGGGTGGGGGAGGCATCTTTTTTCCCTTCTTGGGAAGTGGCGGGAGATCTTCATCTTCCTCGAAGTCGTTCATCGGCTCCTCTTCCTCTTCATCGCCAGACAGCGCGGGTCTGCCCTTCTTGGGAGGCGGCGGCGGGAGCTTCTTGCCCTTCTTGGAGAGAGGCGGCAAATCGTCGTCCTCCTCGAAATCGTTGGCAGGCTCATCCTCGCCTTCTTCGTCAGAGACAGCGGGCTTGCCCTTCTTGGGAGGTGGAGGAGGCATCTTCTTGCCCTTCTTCGGGAGAGGAGGGAGATCTTCGTCTTCCTCAAAGTCGTTCATCGGCTCCTCGTCCTCGTCCGACACAGCGGGCTTGCCCTTCTTGCCCTTCTTCGGGAGTGGCGGCAAATCGTCGTCCTCCTCGAAGTCGTTCATCGGCTCTTCTTCCTCTTCATCGCCAGACAGCGCGGGCTTGCCCTTCTTTGGGGGTGGGGGAGGCATCTTCTTGCCCTTCTTGGGAAGTGGCGGGAGATCTTCGTCCTCTTCAAAATCGTTGGCAGGTTCCTCGTCCTCCTCTTCCTCATCCGACACAGCGGGCTTGCCCTTCTTGGGAGGCGGAGGCGGGAGCTTCTTGCCCTTCTTCTCCGACGGCAGCTCGTCCTCGCTGCCGCTCGCATCGCCCCAGTCGAACCCATCGTCTCCCTTCTCCTCCTTCTCTTCTCCCTCCTCGTCCTCCTTCTCCTCGTCCTCCTCCTTCTCGCTGCCGCTCACCGCGCCCCAGTCGAACGCGTCGTCGCCCTCGCTCTCCTTCTCCTCCTCCTCGCTCTTCACGCTCTTCTCCTCCTCCTCGCTCTTCACACTCTTCTCCGCGTTCTTCACGCTCTTCTCCGCGTTCTTCGCGCTCTTCGCCAGCGTGCCCTCCGGCACCGCGATGTCGATCTTCACATCCGTGGCCTTCTCGATGGACTCGATGTTCTTCTCGATCGTGCTCTCCATCGTCGCCAGGTTCTGCAGGTACGCGTCCTGGCTCGCGATCAGGTTGTTCAGGTACTCCAGCTGGCGCTGCAGCTCGCTCTGCTCCATCGTCAGCGACTGCGACTGCTCCGTCTTCTCCTGGATCTCCACCTCCTGCTTCAGCAGCAGCTCGTTCGTGTCGATGACCTCCTTGCGCAGCTGCTCGATCGACATCTTCGAGTCGTCCTACCCGTCATCGCCACCACACTCCCCCACCAGCTCGATGTCCGTCTTCATCAGGTTGCGAGGATCCTACACATGACCACCACCACTCTCGCCCACCATCGGGTGCTCGCCGCTCATGTCCTTCCCGATGTTCTCCTTCAGCAGCGGCGGCGGCAGCGTCTTCGGCAGCGGGATTCTCTACCCCTCACGCTCTCAGGTCATCACTCACCAGCTTCTGAACCACCAGCGCGAGGTGGGTCGCGACGATGAACTCGTACTCGTTCAGCATGCCGTCCTTGTCCACGTCCGCCAGCTCCCAAATCTTGTTCAGGATGGACTGCGGCAGACCGCTCTGCGTCAGGTACTCGGCCGCCACCGTGCCCTCGATGAAGCCCGTGTTGGCGTCGTCGTACTCCTTGAACAGCAGCTTGTTCTTCTGCAGCTCCACCGGGTCCACGATGAAGGGCGAGCGCGTCATGCCCGGGCGCGGAGGCATCATGCCGGGGCGAGGACGCGGTCCCATGCCAGGGCGCGGTCTGGGCATACCAGGTCTGGGACGAGGCGCCATGCCGGGACGGGGTCTGGGCGCCATCGCGTTCTCTTCGCCTTCCTTCATGCCAGGTCTGGGACGAGGAGGCATCATGCCAGGACGGGGTCTGGGCATGCCAGGACGAGGTCCCATAGGTCTGGGTGCCTGCGCGGGTTCTTCCTCTTCGCCCTCCTCTTCATCGCTCACCACAGGACGAGGACGAGGAGGCATCATGCCGGGTCTGGGTCTGGGCATGCCAGGACGAGGGCGAGGTCCCATGCCAGGTCTGGGGCCCATAGGTCTGGGAGCCTGCACGGGCTCCTCTTCGCCCTCCTCTTCATCGCTCACCACAGGTCTGGGACGAGGAGGCATCATGCCGGGACGAGGACGAGGCATGCCGGGTCTGGGTCCCATAGGTCTGGGAGCCTGCACAGGGGCCTCCTCGCCTTCCTCTTCATCGCTGACATCGGGTCTAGGTCTCGGGGGCATCATACCGGGACGAGGTCTGGGCATGCCGGGTCTGGGACGAGGCGCCATACCAGGTCTGGGTCCCATGGGTCTGGGAGCCATCGCGTTTTCCTCTTCGCCCTCTTCCTCATCGCTGACATCGGGTCTGGGACGAGGAGGCATCATACCGGGTCTGGGTCTGGGCATACCAGGACGAGGACGAGGCATCATACCAGGTCTAGGTCTAGGAGCCATGGGACGAGGAGCCATTGTGTTTTCTTCTTCGCCTTCTTCGTCGCTGACATCGGGACGAGGTCTGGGCATTCCAGGTCTGGGACGAGGCATCATTCCGGGACGAGGACGAGGTCTGGGAGACATTCCAGGTCTAGGTCCCATGGGGCGAGGAGCGGGCTCCTCCTCGTCGCTTCCGTCACTAATGGCATCACGAGGAGCAGGTCTCGGTCTGGGTCCCATGCCAGGACGAGGTCCCATGCCAGGACGAGGTCCCATGCCAGGTCTAGGGCGAGGTCCCATGCCAGGACGAGGTCTCGGCATCATTCCAGGGGCGCCAGGTCTAGGTCTAGGTCTAGGTCTAAACATGTTAAGATGAAAACGGGATGAATACCTATCTACAGAATCCATTATGTATAAATAAAGATCGCTGTTAGAAACAACGCAAATCAAGTGTTATCCACTTTTCTATGCGAAATGGATTTGGGCGTTTTGCATGTCGTCCATCCTCATGAAGGATAGCTATTGGGTATTGTGTCCTCTCGCTTTGATTCAACAAACGGGCATGGTATCGACAAACGAATTTACTCCTCGTCCTCCTCGTCCTCCTCATTCACCGTCTCGACAGTGCCCTTGTAGGTATCCACAGGAGCGGTCTCGGCGGGCTTATCCTCAAGGCCCGTGTCGTGGGACACGTACTGAGAAAGTGGAGGATAGTACTTCTTTCCGTCGTGGACAATCTTCCAGTCGATCACCCACTTCTCGATGTGGGTGTCCTGGGACATGAAGAACGAGATGAAGTCACCCGTCAGGCACATGCAGCGCACCGGCAGAACGGGACACAGATTCGCCTCCAACGATTGGTCCGTCAGCTTCCAGAACTGGATCTCGTTGCTCACCACGACGGCGTACTTGCCGTCCGCAGTGACGTCGAAGCAGCGCACATCGTCCTTCGACTCCACCTTGATCTTGGTGATCACATTGTGCGATGTCAGATTGATCTTCAGCAGCTCCTTCTGCTCCGTCGCCACGATCACGCAGTTGGGCTCCATCGGCTTCGCGTACATCACCCGACTGCCGATGTGGAAGTAGTCCACCTGGTTGAACGCGTCGTCATACACCATCACCGCGCCCGACTCGCACACCATCACGAATTGATCGCCGCGAGGCAGGTAGAACAGCCCGCGCACGTTGCCGCAGTCCGTCTCCTTCGACGCCACGCGCTTCTTCGTCGCCAGGTCCCAGACCATCACACAGCCCTCGCGGTCGCTTGCCAGCAGCTTCTTCACGCCCGTGTCCACGTTCAGGTACACGTCCAGCGTGCTCACCGCGCGCTTGAACTCCTAACCCTCATGCACCACCACCGCCTCCACCTTGAACGTCGCCACCACCGCGTTGGTGTCCATACTCAACACGCAGATCGACCCGTCCGCCGCGCCCGTCGCCACCAGCTGCGTCTCGGAGAGCTTGTTCACGTTGGAGATGGCCGTCACCATGTTCCTACGCCTCACGCACCGCCACCTGGCTCACTTGTGCGGCTTCACCTCGTTCATCACACCGTAGTCGCCGCCGTAGATAACCACGTTGCCCTGGAAGTCGCCAGCGACGAGCCGCATGGTGCTGCGGTCGCTGGAGTTGCAGCAGGCGAGGACCGACACATTGTCCTCCATGCTCTCCTCCACCGACTCCACCATGTACATCGCACCGCACTCCGACTCGCAGTACTCCGCAATGTGGCCCCACAGCTGCAGCAGGTTCGGGTCCGACATCATGTTGCGGTCGTTGCGCGCCTCCCAGATGAGCTCCAACGCCTACGCGTCACTCTCTCCCCACGCCACGCACCGCCTTGTAATTCTTGCGCATGATATGCATCTCGGCGCGCTGGCGCATCAGGAAGCAACGACGCACGGCGCGGATCTGCACCATCCAGTCCTCCTTCTCCTTCAGACTCAGCGCGTTGATGTTGAAGTCCTTGCCGCTGATCGTCTTGATGATGAACCCGTTCTCGTCGTTCGGGTCGTCCTCCAGTCTACGCCTCACACACACGCTCCACGCCCACTCCACGATGTCCTCCATGCGAATCTTGCCCTGTGGCTTCTTCTCCGTCTCGGACTACACCTCACGCCTCACGCCCGCACGCACCTTGTAGTACTTGAGCTCGTCGCGCATCAGCACGAACGATCGCTTCTTCCAGTTGCGGATGAAGTGGCCCTGCTTCGTCAGGTAGCCCTGCTTTATAATGCCCTTGCGCTGGTTGTTGAACGTGCGCAGCTCGTGGATGACAGAGCCCAGCTCCTTCTGCTGGCCCGACGGCACCTCCACCTTGAACCACTCGTGCGCCAGCACCTGCTTCGCGTCGTAACGCTGCGTCGGGTCCACCACGAGAAGGTGGCGAATCAGGTCCTTCGCCTGCTCGCTCACATTGTCCCAGTACGGCGAATCGAAGCGGTACTGTCCGCTTCGAATCTTCTTGAACAGACGCGGCTGATTACTGTCGTGGAAGGGCGGATAGCCGCACAACAGAATGTAGATGATCACACCCAACGACCACATGTCCACCTCCGTTCCGTACATGTGACCCTTCAGGATCTCGGGCGCCACGTACCACGGAGAGCCGCAGTCCGTCACCAGACGACCCGTGTCCGTGCTCGACGTGCTCTTCGCGAAGCCGAAATCCGCTACGCCTCACCCCGCTCCAGAAATCGTACCGATTTTGATCTGTCCCGTCTTGCTGTCCACCAGAATGTTCTCGGGCTTCAGATCGCGATGCGCGATGTTCAGACGGTGACAGTACCCCACCGCCTCCACCAGGGTCTTCACCACGGCGCGCGCCTCGTTCTCGTTGTAGAACTTCTTCTCCACAATCTTCTCGAAGAGCTCGCCGCCGTCCACCAGCTCCGTCACGATGTAGTAGTAGTCCTTGTCGTCGTAGAAGCCCTCCAGACGCACGATGTTGGGATGGTTCAACTACTCGTCAGCGCCCTCCGCAGCGTCCACACGACCCATGATGTACACCTCGTTCTTCAGCGACTCCACGTCGTTCTTCGTCAGGTCGCGTTTCTTGATGCACTTCACCGCAGACCGCTTGCCCGTCTCCTTGTTCACGCACGCGTACACCACGGAATACGCGCCCGAGCCCAGCGTCTCCTTGATGTCCTGCGATGTGAGGGCCTCGCTATACACCTACGTAGTGGTTGGCGAAGCCGTGCTGGGCAATACCGCGGGACTCCCCCTCCGCCGCCATCGAGGCAGTGCCGGCTGACGCGTTGAGGCCCTCCGACTGGCCGAACGAGGCGGAGGACTGCGCGGCGCGCTGCTGCTTCTGCTGGGCGTTCTTGAGACAGTAGGCGATGGAGGCGGTGAGGTCGTTGAAGAGATGATCAATGTCCTGGGTCATGAGACTGGAGTGCTGCATCTCGACGCGAATGCGCTCCGCCATCTTGCGGACCTGATCGCACGAGCTAATCAGTTCGTCACAAGACATCAAGTCCTAGGCGTGATGGAGACGAACGGAGCGTACAGTGAATGCCACGCGGTTAAAGAAAGAAGATAGGCGGAGGAGGACGTCCTGGAAGGCATCCTCACGAACGGTTTCTCCAAAGGCGGTGAGCATCTTGTTGAAGTACACTTTTGAATCCTCCACAAGGTCGTCATCGTTCTTCATGATAAAGGCACGATTCACGGAGTCAGGGACGGGCTTGTTCTCCTTGGCGGCGGAAATGGCCTTGATCCAATCGTCACGCTGTTCCTCGTTATCGAAGCTGAGCGTGTAGTCCTTGTTGAAGTCTGCGTCTGTTTTCACGAACAGGCAGTATTCTAGTCCGTGAGGCGATTCCCGCAACACGACTTCGGTCGTCGACTTCCGTCTTTTCTAAATCTGTGATCATTTCCAGAGGGATCTTTCCTTTCACCACCTCGCCCTACAGCTCATCGCGCTACTCATATCCGACGTCGATGTACGAGATTTCGGAGGAGGTAAGCACGAAAAGTCTCTTCTTCCATGTCTTTCGGAAATGACCCTGACTCTCAGCAAACGAGCAAGACAACGTACCAACTTTTCCAGATAGCCAGACTTTAGAGCATAGCGCGTTAATTCCTTTTCCATGGTTTGTCAACTATAAGATACGGGAGTGGAAAACCCAAGGCGTTTCACTTCCCTCAAGACTTGACTCGAACAAACACACCATTTACACACGAACATCCTTGGATCCAGAAAGGTGCTGAGCATTCACTCTTCCAGCAGCAGAACGAAGCTGTCTGGCACCATTCTTGCTCTTCTTCGACTTCGTACGGACCCAGATCCAGAAAGCAACAACGGAGGCAACAATAAGCACAAGAATAACAAGAATAATGATCAGTGCAACAGACAGCGCACCGAGACCCTTTCTCTCCTGAAGAATAGGCTTCATGTAGATCTGAAGATCGAATCCGGCAGGCAGCTCGTCCTTGTGGTACTCCGTCAGGGCATTCTGGAACGTCGACGTGCACTCAGTCACCTTCTTCAGCGTCTGAGAGGCGATCTCGTCCTTCACCGTCACACGGATGTAGAAGGCAGAAGCAGCACTGGCGTCAGGGAATTCGGAGGACACATCCTTCACCTTCCACATCTCAATGTTGCCCAGACCCACCTCGGAGGCAGCGGCGAACGTCGTCGTCAGCATGGAGGCCATGGCACGCGTCGTCTCCACATTCAGCTCCGTGATGGAGTAAGCCACATCCACGTACACCGTGTTCTTGGGAGGAATCGTCGAACGGCACTCCGTTCTGTCGATCTCGCCCCAAGAAGGCTTCAGCGCGGCCAGAGAGCACTGGCGGTACATCTCACCAATGTAGTTCTCGGGGCAAGGAGCCACAGAGATCTCATCGGACATCACACCGGGGAAGGTGCTGTCCTTCACGCAGTAGTTCAGCTGGCAGGACATGACATCGATCACAGAGAGAGACACCTTGTTGTACTCCTCTCTCGCCTTCATCATCTCGAACTTGTACTTCGAGTACGAGTTCATGTGGTCCATCATCATGAAGTTCTTGCGCTCTCTACGGGCCGAGAACATGTTCTTGTTCTCGTACGCGTACAGCTCATCCCAATTCACGCCGTCGGTCGAACCAGACAGACGAATCGAAATGGGGTCACGATCGGGATGACCAGCGTTCGACACGATCGACAGACGGTTCACCCACTCCATGCGGTCGAAGTTGTACGAGTAGATGGTCCACGCGGGCAGACCGTTCTCGATCCACTCCGTGCCAATGTCACGGTCCCAGGCCTGGGCAGCAGAGTTGTCGGGCTGGTTGAAGAAGGCGGACTCGGTGATGGAGCCGCCGTCCACACGCGAAATGCAGTCGCCCTGAAGCGCGTTGGCGTAACCGCGGAACAGGATGGTGCCTGAGGTGGTGGAGTGTCTGTGGATCTCGACGGCGAGCACGTTGTTACCGTCCTGCAACAGGTAACCGGGAGCAGAACCCACACGCTGGTAGTAGCCATCGAACATGCCGTTGGCGTACGTTCTCGTGTTCACCGTGCCGGAAGGCATGTTGCGGCGGTACACCTCGTTGCCGTTCAGGTACACGATCATACCGTCCTTGTACAGAATACCGAACTGGACCAGAGGGTACTTGATGGCCTCCTCCACGTTGATGACCGTACGCAGGTAGATGGTGTTCTGCGACCACGTGCCCTGCTCCGAAGACGGGGCGGGAGCAGACCAGTCGCTGTCGTCGAAACCAACCGTGTTCCACTCCTTGTCGGGTTTCTTGTCCGTCAGAATCTTCCACTCCGTGCCCGTGACAGCGGCCACAGTGAAGAAACCATGCTTCTCCTTGTTGCCGGCCATGCCAGTGCCAGTATCGAAAGAGAACTCCTGTACCAGATTGCCATTCACATCGTACATCTTCAGGTAGGAGCCCGTCGCCCAAGCATCACCCCAGGAATCTCTCATAATCACCTCGTAGTTGCCGCTCTCCGCGCAAATGGTGTTCGAGTACTCGATGTTGTTCGAGAACGCGTTCGGTCCGATGCTGAACACCTGGCGACCCGTCGTGGCATCGCCCAAGTAAATCTCGTAGGACATTTCGTTGGCGTAGCTCGTGCCGAGAAGAGCCATTCTCAGCGAGGCGGACTTGCCGTCGATGCCACACTCCTCGAAGTGCACCGTCAGCGTCGTGGAGGCAGTACCAGCGTCACCCTTCGCCGTGATGGTGAACACCGTCTTGATGTAACCGTTCACATTACCGTTGATCACGGGGTTCGCTAGGTTGATCATGTTGTCCAGACCCAGAGAGGGCTCGATTGTGATCTCCTTGTAGCAGCCGTTGGGGTAGATCTCCACGGTGTTCATCGGGTTACCCGTGTACACGGTGGTCTCGGCAGTAGACAGCGTCACCGCCGTCAGAGGAGTCAGCTGCGTGGGGTAGTCGTACGTCTCGGTGAACGGAGGCTGGTTCTGGGGATCGTACGTGTAGCGAGTGGGCCAGCGATTGCCGTTGGGACGACGCGTCTGCGTGTAGCAGCCGTACTCCGAGGTGCAGGTGATCTCAATCTTCACGTCGGTGTCCGACTTCATGCAGAACAAAGCATAGCTGCCAGCAGTCATGCTATTCTTGATGCAGCTCTGCATTACAGCGTTGCCGTTGGAGTCAAAGCTGCCAGTGGAGCACTGCACCACATTGCTACCCTTCTTCACCGTGATGGTGGCGGGACCCGTGATCACATCGACGATCACGAACTCGTTCTCCCATGCCACGCCGTTGTCCACACCCTTGCAACCCGACACGGCAAGACGCAGAGTCAGAGGAAGAATACCACCAGCGCTTCTCGCCGTGATGGAGTACACCGTCTCCGCTCTGGGCTCCACAGGCGTACCGCTGATCGTACCCGAAGCGGCATCGAGGTTCAAACCGTTGGGAAGAGCAGGGGAAATCGTGTACGAAATCGCATCGGTGTCGCCAGACACAGTGATCATGCTAATGGCAGTAGCGGGAATCAGGGTTATAAGGTTGTTGCCGATGGCCACTCCATTGTACATCAGAGTGAGACCCGTGGGAGGAAGCACGTAGAAGACATCCATCAGCACCTTGGTCGTGAGGTCGCCCTCGTTGGAAGTGCAGGTGACGGTGTAGATGGTCTCGATCTGCTCGTTGGAAGGAGTACCGCTGATGATACCCGTCGTGGGCTGAATGGAAAGACCCTCGGGCAGAGCAGGCGTCACGCGGTAGTTGCTGCACGTCGTGGCGTGGAACAGCAGAGGCTTGTTCTCCACGATCTCCACGTTCTTGAAGTAGTGGGACTGCTCGTACTCGTACGACAGCATCGAGGGAGCGATGTGGAAGATCTTCTCGGCGGGCACGACCTCCCAGTTGCCGGTGGGCGCCTGCCACTCCAGCACGATACCCTTATCGCCCGACTGGAGCGAGTAACGGATCTTCATGTAGTAGTAACCCACGGACGACACAGGGAACACCTTCTCGGATGTGGTGTACGTGGTCATACAGTAGTTACCGCCACCCCAACCCGTGCCCTGGTTCTTCCAGAGATCAATCTGAATCGTGTCCTCGATGGACCACAGACGACACATCTGTCTGCAACCCAGACGCAGCTTCCAGTTACCAATCTCCTCGAAGTGCAGGTAACCCTCCCACTCGGCGTAGTAGTAACTAGTGAAGTCGGTGGGCAGACCCTCCCACACGCCGGGAATCGAAGTCGGGTAGTTGATCTGAGCGTCGACCTTCTGCACCTTCAGCTCCACCTGGGAAGGAGCGTACGAAGAGTACATGCACACCTCCGAATCGATAATCTTGTAGTACTTGGCGCGGAAGCCAGCCAGGGGCGTGTCGGCAATCACGATGTGGACAGTCGCCTTGGCAGCACCGTTCGTGCCCACGGCGGTCACAGTGTGGAAACCGTTGTAGATGGCGGTGGGCTTACCACGGATCTCACCACGGTTGGGGTCCAGAGCAAAACCAGAGGGAAGTGGGGGATCCACAGTCCAGGAGCTGGCGCCTCCAGACACCATCTCGGGCACGATGACCTTCAGCTCGGCGTTCACGTAACCCGTCACCAGAGGGTAGGTGACGAACGTGGGACCACGACCACCGACCTTGGTGAGGGTGTTATCCACGATCTGGTCGATGCCAGCCTCCTGCGAAGAGATACGGAGAGACAGCGTAGCAGCGCCGTTCACCTCCAGGAACTTGACTACGAAGAGGTGACGACCCTTCTCCAGATCAATGTAACCGTAATCGATGGAAGAACCACGGCAGCCATCACGGTTGATCAGAGGATTCGACTCATCGATGTCCTTCACGTACAGCAGAGAAGCATCATCGGAAGCCATGGCAAACGTGTACTGTCCGGGCACCAGAATGTTCAGGTAGCCGTAGAAGTACGAGGTGTAGTAGTCACGGAAACGCTCATCCAGACCAGGCCAGGTGTTACCGGCACCCTCAGAGTAGGAGTCGGTGTACTCGAACTTGATCTCGTGCTGGCAGTACTGAGCCGTGTTCTCGTAGTAGTAGTCGAACGCGGGCGTACGGCACTCCGTGGTTCCGGACCAGTAGCAGCCCGTGTAACCGTTCGTCACCATTTCGCTCTGCTCCTTCACGATGAACTTTAGCGTCGTGGTCACCGTGCTCACTCCGTTGGTGGCAGTCACGGTGTACACCACATCCGTGGAGCTGGTGTCGGGGAACTTGCCGCGAATGGTACCCGTGGTGGCGTCAATCGTCACACCGTTGGGAAGGGCGGGCGTGATTCTGAAGTCGTTCAAGAACGCGTCAGAACGAGCGGGAATAGGCTCGGTGGTCACATCCACATACTGGTACATGTAATCGAAACCGTAGCTCAGCGAGGTGGCCTGGCCAATCACACCAATGCGGATCTGGCTGACGTACTCCTTGTAACCAATGGAGTACACGCTCAGCTGCTGGGGAGCCATGGGCGTACCACTGATGACGACAGTCTTCACAAAACCACTAACCGTCAGGGTGTAAGAAAGACCCGAAGGAAGCTGGGGGTTAAAACGAGGATCACGGTTTGCTGTCTTAATAGTGCAGGTACACGTCACCGGCTCAATGGGCTGGCCAACAGTACCGACAATAGTAGTGTTGGTACAACTCCACTCATAGAGATTCACCGGTACAGAAACAGCGAATGCAAAGAGCAAACAAAGAAGAACGAACTCTTTCATCTTTCTTTAGAACTTATTCTGGGTTTTCAAGCCAGCCCTACCGTGAGCGCAATAACCCCAAAAGGTAGCTAGAAGCGCGCAAATGATTGGTCCTCGGCCTCCCTCTTGTGAGCAATCGGGAATCGATCCACGAAAGGGATATAGCGCGTCTGCGCCTCTGAAGTGTAGCAAAGGGGAGCTCGTATCTAGTCCTATGACAAAACTGAAGATAGTCCGGAAGAACACCATTCTTCTTCCACACGCCTACCACTCGGGGTCCAGAGTCATCACCTCGGAACTGTCTCAACGGTTTAATTTCAACCACAAACGCTTCGTATCTCCCCACTCCCCCTTTCGAGGCCTCTCTGATCCACGGTTTGCATCAGCTTTGCTTGAACAAACAATACACAGAAAAGTAGACGCAATTGTACAAACAGAATCTAGAACAGTGTTTCGAGGACCTTGTCCAGTGCCTTCTTCCTAAACAGCTGGATTCGATCCGCCGCCAGACCCGCACGTTCCTTTTCCTTCTCTTTGAATGCCCCCTTCTTTCTCTCCACTACCTGTTCTACAGCAGATGGGTACCTCTCGTCAAGCTGATAGTCCAGTTTTAGGGTGTAATCCTCAAAGCGGAGACTCATTCTCGTGTACGAGTCCGAAGCCACGATGACAACCTTCTACACGTTGTGGACACGAAAGACTGCTACGTTTCGGTACCGTTCTTCCACGGTCTTGAATTGCTCTCGGCGAGCGGTGAACGCGTTCAGGTGGACCGAGACACACTGCGTGAACGTCTACATGAAAGGGGAACAGGGGAACATACTTGAACATCCCTTGGCAGGTACTGCTCCTCCCATTCCTGAATGGGCAAGAACGGCGGAAGTGTGTGAGCTGCAATCGTGGGAGCCGTACCCTCTGTAGGGGACACGAACAGAAACACATAGTAGATTTCATAGTAGTGACCCAAATAGCACGTGTCGAATCGTATGCAGGTGAGATTCTTCCGCTGCATCAGGAACGAGGAGATGCCGAACAAACGGTACGTCTCGTCCTGTGAATGAGGAGAAATGAATGTGCACACCATGCTTGTCGTGTCCATCGTGTCGGTATCCGTGATTTGCTGGAGCTCCTACACATTGGGCTGCTTGAGGATAACTACCTTCTCGACCTGCTCCTTCAACTCTTCATTTAATACAGTTAAGCGTTGGTCATCGAACTTCTCTCCTATTGTCGTGACCTACACAATCACGCTTTCTCTCACAGGAATCACGCGCTGTCGTTTCGCCGCTGATGCGGAGGGAGAGTTACTGTTGGCATCGTCCATGGCTTGAGTTGCAGCAAACAATGGGGATGGGAATGGTGAGGAAGTGTGAGAGAATGGCGAGAAAACGGTCAAGAAGGACAATACAAGAACGCAGAATAGCGAATTGTAAACTCGAGCAGTAAGGAGAGCAAATCACAACAAACACCGCAAAGAACTCTGTCGCGAATCAAATTGAGAATGGAGAACAACGAGGGATGATCCTCACTCAGCGAGGAATAGAGTACAAGCGAGCACTGGTAGTAGAGATGCTACACATCATGCCCACGCACCGCAACACACATAGTAGAGTACAGGAATGACTTCAATCGGACAGAGACACAACAGTCCCAAGTTGCACCACACCTCCCGGTTCTTCTCCTTGCAACTCTCCTCGCTCCACGGCGAGCGGTACGCCTCCTTCTTCAGCTCTCGAAAGCGATTCACCACGCTCGCCTATCCCTCACTCATTCGTCTCTCTCCTACACTATCCCCATAGACAACCACTCGCCCCTCCTTCGGCGCGCTCGTGTTGAACGCAATCCTCGCCTCACAGCGCCGAAACCCCTTCACACGCCCCTTAGCCACCTTCAGCATCTGCTCGAACTCCCAGCCCTCGGGGTGGCAGTAGCGCGGAATCTACGTCTCACGCTCTCGCCACGAACAAACAGGAACCACCCAACGTCCACTCAACACATCACGTATGATCTTGTAAAACACGATCTGCTCCGTCTCCAGCTTCAGCACCGAACCACTGAACGCGCCGCCCGTACCCTCCTTATGGCCCACCTTCTCCCGCCGGTAGGCGTTGTACTCCCTGTAGTACTTGGTGTTGTCGTCACAGTCCAGGTACACGTCCACCGTGAACGCCGTCGTGGCGTGGAACGAGTGCAGGTAGTTGCGCAGCAGCAGGAGGGTCTGATGCTTCTACACCTCACTCTCGGGCGACGCCTCCACCTCTCTCCCGTGCGCCATGCTTAATGCCAGCAACAGGCGAAGACTTCGCGGAATCAGCAACATCTGCTGTGTCTTGGGCTGGAATTGAAGCGCCTACTGCTTATATCTGCTCGCTTCTCCCACTGTAGCCACGCGCTCGCAGTACGTCGTGATGACGAAGCTGTCGTCGAAATGCAGTTGATGCACGATGTAGTCCTGCAGTAATGGCGACGGAGTAACCTGTAACACGTGGAGGTCGACGTAGTCCTTGAAGTAGGTCGAGATGAGCTGGAGGGTTTCTTCCAGCAGCGTGTTATTGATGCTGTCAATGCACACTACCGTACCACGAAGAAAGTCGCGTGTCCGCAGGTCGGAACTCGAATCGGGAACGCCCACGTCCATCAGTACCTTCTCCACGTCCTCCACACGAATGCACTTGTTCTCTGGCATGATGTAGTCCTTCTTCCCCTCTCCAGCCATCGTCAGCACGTACTTCGCGATGCCCTCCATCACCTACACTTCGCATCCGTCCACCTATATCATACAGCGGATAGATACACCGAGGTCTTTTTGGAAACGGCGTTGGTTTGCGTCCTCTCCTTGATTTGCTGACCCACCACTTTCTCGGGAAACTGATCATCAACACCTCTTCTGTCACACTACAGAATAGTTATCTTGCTGTTTCCTTGACTTCAGATCACTCGACGACTCCTCTCGCGATTCCCTCTTGTGAGATGATTTCTCTTCCGATAGGCGAAACAATGCGTCATCCATATATGGGTCTTCCTCTTCAGCCCCCATGTGGAAGGGGAAATCCAAATCCATGAAGGACGTGTGCTACAAAGCAGCCAGCTGCAGCAGAACGAAGGGAATGACTGGGTGTGTTCTCGCACCACGAGGCGGCGAACAGGGTTATTCTGGATTTCCCGCGGAGCCTCTTGGGATGGACGAAGGATGCTGTTTTGAGGCAATTCCGATTCTTTTCTTCAATGGCCACCCAAGATGTTGTTCTTCAGGAGGCAACGCCTCTCTGTGAGTCCATGATTTGGGACTTACAGGATCAGTTCTACATACGCAAGGGTCCTTCTTGCTGGACCGATTTCATCGTTCCCCACTTCGTCACATCAAATAGTTACATCGCTTATCAATACGCAAATTGCATCCTGGGGTACATTCGCGACTACTACAGCTCGTAAGATCGATCCTGTGCTCTGAAGATGTAGACCTGACGCGGACAAAAACGAGCCTATCTATATCGTCGAAGTCGGAGCGGGTCACGGAAAGCTCGGCTTCTTGATTCTCAACCACTTGGCCGAATTGTCCGAGTTCATGCCGGAGGGTACAGCTGTTTCCTAATCGCTTTCACGTCAAGGAGTGTCCAAGCCCTTCGTCTACGTGGTGACGGATTTCACCGAGAGCATCGTCGATTTCTGCAAGAAGCACAAGCGCATGGAGGAACACATCCAGAAGGGCGTTGTGGACTTCGCGCTCTTCAGTACGATTCACGCTCTCCGCTGACGGATAGACTGCGAGACGAGCACGGAGATCGAGCTGCAACTCAGCGGCAAGAAACTGAACAAGGACACCGTGAAGACGCCGATGATCGCCATTTCCAACTATGTGTTCAACGGTCTTCGCGAGGACGCCGTCTCTATCAACAACGGAACGGTCAGCGAGGCCTGCATTAAGATCACAACAGACAAGGAGTAGACGTGCGACATTGGCATCATCCGTAGGGAGGAGGACAAAACGGATCCCGACATCATCAGTCGAATGAGGATAGAGTGGAGCTACAAGCCCATCGAGAAGCTGGAGGATCACTTCAAGGATGAGGATCTCCTCGCCATTGTCAAGGAGTTCATCTCTCTTTCCCTATTTACCGTAGCTACGTTCTTCACAACACGTCGCTGAACGTGCTTCTCCCCGTCGGCGCTCTTCATTTCATCAGGACGCTCCAGCAGATTTCGAACAACCAATTCTTGCTCCTGAGCGCAGACAAGGCGCATTCCCACGAAGAAGACCTCCGTCTCACGAAGGACAACCCGCATCTCGCGATTCACGGCTCCTTCTCGTTTATGACGAATTTCCACGCGCTCCACCAGTACTTCGTCAACCACAACGGAGAGAGTCTCCACACGCCCTATTTCTCGGGATTGCAGGTGGCTGCTTTTCTGATGGGCTCGACGAAACTCCCCGAGTTCCGTTTCGCGTGGGAAGTGGAGGCAGTGATGGAGAGTGATGAGTAGAATATCCTGCTGGCGTTCGACCCGGACAGCTTCTCGCAATTGCAGCGATGCATCCGCGATGAGACTCCCTCTCCGTCGCTGAAGAACATTCTCGCTCTGATTCGCTTGAGCCGCTACGAGAGCGAGGTATTTTACAAGTTCAAGCAGGTGCTGGTTGATCACATTCCCTACGCGAGCGACAAGATGCAGTCCGACTTCAAGAACGACATCGTGCACATCGCGAACAACTTCTACCCGCTCTCGGCTGCGAAGGTTTGGGTGGGGTGGGTGCATTCCATGTAGGATGTGGACTTCGATCTGGGTCGTCTGTCGATGGGTCTGCGTGACTACGAGACCAGTATCCGTCTGTTCAGAAAGAGCATGAGTCTGTGCGGCGAGCACTACGTGACGTGGCACAATCTCGGCATCTGCTACTACTACATCGACAACATGCAGGAGAGTCTGAACAGCTTCAACAAGTGCTTGGAGATTCAGCCGGAGTACCAGGACGCGAAGTCGTGGAGAGCTCGTGTGGAGGAGAAGATGCAGGCGCAGTAACTGTGATTTGTTGGCCGGTTTGTTGCATACAGAGGGTGTAGTCGGCTTGTTGCGCACAGACGACGTACGCTTGTACAGATTCGGAAGATGTCAAGCACACTTCAGCGACGTAGACGAGCAGTACGCATACCATTGAACCAATGAGGGATAGAAGTTGAACGAATTGAAGAAGAACGCAGTAATCAACCCCACCGAAGAAGAACCAGAACCGGTGCCCGTCATGAACGTACAACCGCAAGAAGAGGACGTTCCGATGCATTGTGACACAAATGAGAACACCGTACAGGAAAACGAGCCCGAGGAAGAAGTGTTCGACGAATTCAACGTGAGCGATGTTTTGGAAGAGCGGCGACTTCAAGAGGCACAACAGTAACGCACAAGAATCCATCATCACCCCGTAGACAAGGAACAGCACCGGAAGGAGATGAATTCCAGCAAATGCTCCTTAACTTGTTGGGAGGAATGATGGGAGGAGCGGAGACCGCTGATGGCCAGCCCACTGAAGAGTACACCAAGTTTATGGAGGACTTCAAGAAGGGATTCAATGCAGGATACGACGCGTCAACACAGTACGGACAGAGGACCGCGCCACAGACTGCCGCGGACATGGTGCCGCTGAATCCAGTCCTCTCCTTTTTCTTTGCTTCAAATTCGACGTTCAGCATGTTCATGGCATGTAATCCTTCACTTTCTCTGTCACCCTAGGGACATTCATTCTCTTCGGATTCAAACCCTATCCCCTCTCGCTCTACGCTTTGATCACAGTGTGTGCTCTCCGTCTGCTCTTCTTCTTCTTCCTCGCGACCCCCTATCAGACCGCTCAGTTGACCAATATCCTTTTTCGCGCCTATTTCTGTCCCCTTCACCAACACGCGTCCCCTCGTTCATTGGCTGGTTGCTCACGATCCTCAACGTCGTCACCGCGTCCACCATCGGGGATTATCTCTCGGTCCTCATCGACAGCGGTCTCTTCTTGTTGAAGCAATACACGCAATTCCGCTTCCAGATGGTATTCTCGCACAACGCTTGTCAGCGTGTAGTACATCTCGTGCTGGATCATCTACCACATTCCGGACTTGCAGTATCGAGCCTTCTTCAGGAATCTGCCGATTAACTGGATTCTCTTAATTTTCATCCCTCTTTCTTCCTTCGCGGTGGTGGCCGTGCTGTATGTGCGCGAACGAGCGAAGCAGCGAAAGTCCATCCTCTTCTTTGTCAATTTCCTGTCTCTCTTCACCAACCCCGAGATGCAAGAGTGTGAGATGAAAGAGTGTGTATTGTTGTGAAGAATGAATAGTAGAATCATCGGCAACGACAACGAGATTAAGGACGAGGAGAGGATGAAGAAGATCGTTGTGGATGCTGTGGTTCTTCTTCGTTGGTGTGATGCGTAGTATGCACTGTACAAGGAGATACCGAGAGCGGAGGCCAATATGGTTGTTAGTATGTATTACAAGAAGGCGTTGAAGGAGTACAATCGGAAGTTTGTTTCCCACAACTGATCTTCGTTCGGGTGTTTGTTACCATGACTGATTATCCCTCCACTGTTTGGTCCCACGACTGATTATCCCTCCACCGCCCATTTCATTTACCATACAAAACTCCCTCAAAACTCACAACGTGAAGTCGCACATGTCACTTCCCTTCACTGTGAGTTGCTCTTTTGCCGGCTCGAATGGTGAACAAGGAGAACAACCCATACGAAAGGGTGCTGGGGAACTACTCGCCTGTGTGTGGAAATCGGATTCTCTTCAATGTCGTCGGAGAAAAGTCCGTTTATTTGTGTATCTGTGCCGTAACACGAGCGATTTTGTGCGTTCATGTCGTAGATAACAATCCCCTTGGTGTTATTGCTCGTCTTCAATGGAACGGGGTTGTGGTATGCTTCATTTAGTCTGAAATCACGTCTAGCAAGTATACGCACATATCACTAATCGTCTTTCTTACCCTCTTTCATATTCTGTATGCTTCTGCGCTTCGTCATCACACATAGTGTCCTTTATTTCTTCATTCGCACCTGGTTAACCGAGCCCGGTATCATTCCCAAGTGCACGAGCTCGAGGAAGGTCATCACGCCTACACCGAACGAATGTAGCGTTCGTCTTATCGAGTCACGTGTAGCTCAGAGAATGATATCCAGTCTCATGGTTTCCATAAACAACAACAAACCGCAGTACATCACTGTTTTACTCCTTTCCCTTTCTCACCTTTAGAGGGCATTTGACATGTATCCGACGATTGTGACCCCTCGTGTCGACCCTCACATCTAGGTGAATAACACCAATGTCGAGGGAAGAACACTGATGCACACGTGCTGCATCTGCAACAACCCAGAAATCGCACGAATGTTGCTTCCACACCATCCCGATTTGCATCTTCGTGACATCTTTGGACTGGAAGCCATTCACTACGCTGCAATCGATCCGGTTTTCCCACAAACGACTACGGTCATCCCTAGTCAAGTCAGGTCTTCACCCTTCTGTGCCATGAATTGAATTGGGAGGAGTCCTCGTGGGACGTCGAAACACACTTCTCTCCTCACAAATAGAAGGAGCGCGAACGACTCATCGAGGAGGTCCGCACACGCATCCCATCCTTCGACATGGAGGGAAATGTGTACGTGCTGGAGAAGGAGGAAACGGTGACCAAAAACGCGGACATTTCTGCCTTCTTCTTGGAGACCTCCATTCAAGAAGCCATGAAGTCAGGAGAGGGCCCTATTCACGTCCCTGTATTACAGTACATATGTCTATACAAGGACCGAATTGTGCGGTTTGTCCCAAATGTCCCATTTCTAGCTCAACGTCCGTTTCTGCGCCTCCTGCAACCGTTTCATCCCACCGCGGGCGTTTCACTGCCGTTTCTGCAACATGTCCCTCCACTCCTCCTCTCTCACTCGTAGCTGCGTCCGCGAGTTCGACCACCACTGTCCCTGGGTGGCGAACTGCGTGGGCTACCGCAACCATCGCTACTTCGTGTGGTTCCTGGTGGCGTGTGGGCGGCTGGCTCAACCGTAGCTCTCCAGCATTCTGCTCTCGCTCTTCGGGCTTATCGCCATGTCTGTGTACTTCGTCTCGTACTTCGTCGCTCTCCTGGAGGCTGTAGCTGTTTCCCGCCAACTCGACTGTAGGGGCAATCCTTTTCCCTCCTTCCCTTCCTCCTCGAGAACTGGAGCTCCATTGTGTACGCAGGCTGCTGTATCGGGTTCATCGCGCCGTGCACCAGTCTGGCACTGTATCATTTGCGCATCGTGAAAGCGGCGATGGAGGGTTGATTGGTAGGCGACGCACAATCTCACCACACATGAGGAGATCGCGCTGCCGCCGCGTGCAACGCTGAAGACGGAAGCCGATTACCAGAAGTACTATCCCTATTCCGAGGGGTGGAAGAAGAATCTGAAGCATGTGCTCTTCTCTTCGCTACAACCTTCTCTGGTTCATATCGAGACTGTATAGTGCTCTGTTGCTTTGAACAAACAGAGGAACAGCGGAAAGAGTACAAGCGCTCCATTATGATGTGATTCGCTACAGATGGAGTCACGACCTCTTCCAGTTCCGCTCGGCTCGTGGCGCTTCGTGCCTTCGTGCTACTCACATCTCCAAGCGCTTCCACATGATGCTGGGTGAACCATGACGCCTGGGTTTGGTTTGGATCTTCGTTCACTCCTTTGCGGTGAAGCACTTCGAAGTGAATCAGCTCACGGAGTTGCTCGCTCTAGACATGACTGGCTCTCCTCACTTCCACCTCTCTCCACTTGTTGGCACATATGTCGAGGAACGCATCCTCTCCCACGATCATCGAGAACGCGACTTCCGGGAATTGACTCTTTAACCATCGTACGAGATCAATGCTGCCGAACTAGGGATGAACTGTACAGTCGATTCGTACAGCGATCTCCTGGCTTGAGACGTCCATTCCAGGAAACAACGCATTGAAGCAATCCCTCTCGTATGTTTTGATGTATATGTTTTGGTGATCCAAATCGCAATCTTGCAGAGCCAACGCAATCATCTCCAACCTACATCCTAACTCGTGTTTGGTTTCACTACCGTTTCTCAAAGGGTTCGAGCTGCCGTTTGGAGGAATAGGCATGACGATACACGGGAAGAATCCACACTTCGTCGAACAGGGCTATTTCATCATGCAAACACCCTAATTCCAACGCGAAAAGTACTTCACGATTCCCATGTGGCCCTGAAGCCCAGTCGGCGGATTGGCGGACACGCCAAACAGAACGATACGCTTCCTGTCTTCCTTGTCCATCTGCAACGAAATGGAATGCTTATAGACAAGAAACAGCACACACCAATACTATTGTACACTCACTTCGCCTTTGACTTTTCCTCGATCGTCTCCACCGGATCGTCAAACGTGTAGGACTGGAAGAGCTTGATCAGCGAAACCAGCTCCTTCTCGCTCGTTGGGATCTTTTTCAGTGCGTTTGCCACGCCCATCTCCTTCACATCCACGCCGCTGATGATCATGTCGCGCTTGTTGATTCCGGGTTCATCCACCGTGAGACTAGCGCGCGCGATTTCTGTGCTGGTGATCTTGTACAGCGACTTTAAGTGCTTCTTGATGGTGAGCATCAGAATCGAACGAATCATCTTCAAGATGGAGGCATGATAGCGGTCCTCCTCCGATATGCGCGTCCACCTACTTCTAATCATCTCTGAATGATCCCACTTTGAATGGATTTCGGAGAAGGAACGCAGCTCGTAATTCTCCTGTCCTCCAACGATATCGATGATTCCTCGTTAAGACTGCCACGCTTCGAATGAAAGGATATCGTAAGACTCGCTCTGGTTCACGAGCAAGTACACGATGGAGTTGATCGACTGAATGACGTTGAGGACTTCCTCCAGACAGCCGTACTCGCAACTGCTCAGAAAACGGCTGAAGAACAGAATCTCCTGAAGATCCCGCTCATTCTACGCATCAGCCTCCATCAATCGCGTCCACATTGCGAAACACCTCTGTGATGATCGTGTCGACGACGCGCTTGCACTCACTGATACTCTTCGGAGAGCAGGGAGCCGAGACCAGCGAATACAACTCACACAAACGAAATGGAGAAACCGTGGAAACGTGAGCGAACGAGTGCGAGGCGGCGATCATGGCAGGAGCGATGCGAGGCACAAAAACGGAATGGAAGTTGGAGTTGATGTACGAGCACAGAGACAGCGCCATCTTCTGTGTCTACACTGAATGCGCATTGCCGGAATTACCTCCTGGTCCTCGTCGAGAAGAAGGAGAACCACCTTCTCAATGCAGTCGATCGGGTACTCCAGTCCCTGCTTGATTTCCAGGAACAGGATCTGTAATGACGCAAATCGAATCGCGCTCGCCGAGTGGTGTAAGTTGACCAGAATCCGACTCTTCAACGACTTCATGATGTCCGGCAGTCTGGAGTAGCTAGGCACCGTGTACAGCAACTCCGCCAACTACGCCTCACGCCCAACATTTCCCTCCAACTCGCTTTCCCTCCTGTTGCGACGCCTCGCCGATCGCGCGCGGCAGGTTCTGGAGGAACTCCACCACAGCGCGCGTCGCCACCAGTGCCACGTCGTCCGACTTCGCGCACATCTCCTATGAGTGAAACTCCCGCGACGAAACGACGGAGGCGAGCACGCGGAGGAAGGAGGGAGAGATTTGGTCGATGGCGCGAAGATGAATGCGAAGATAACAAATGATCAACTGACAGAAATAGTTCCGATTTAGGGCACCACTGCGTCGCTGCGCCAACTCCTTCTCGAGCTCGCTGTGAAGAAGAGCGAGTGTCTGTGTGTGGTTGTTCGCTTGAATGACTCCACCTGCCTCCTCCGGCGCGTGCTTCTGGAAATCGTAATCACGATTCAGCACGCCCAGCGTCACGACGGAACAGATTCGCCGGATTCCCTCCACGCCCTCGACGGAGAAGATGGCGGTGTGGAGGGTTTGGAGGGAGTTGTTGAGGAGTGTGTACAAATAAGTGTTGTCGTGCAGGATTGCGACACACTACACGTCATGATGATGTTCATGAATCACTATGATAACTAAACACTCCGTCGCCTTCTCCACCAAGCTGATGGCGGTTCCCTGCGAGGGAATGGTGACGAGAATCTGCGAGAGCCGTTGGATCGTCGGCGAAACTTGACAGCGACCGAGAAGGAGTTTGACAAGCTCAAGAAGCTGTCCAGAGGCGCACAACATCACACGACGTTGTTGCGGGTCCTGAGACGAGTGATGCAACACTCCCTCCAAGATGAGGAGGATGGAGGGAAGGTGTGTGATGAGGACGGAGGGAACAATACGCGCCAACACGGAACAGATCGCCGTACAATCCACCTATCTCTCAGCCACCTCCCAAACCAGTAACAATCATCGAATCGTCGCCCATCTTCTCGTTCAACAGCCAATCAACCTCCTTCGTGACTCTCTGCTTCTGCGGCGACGCCAGCATTCCGTGACCGATCGCCTTCAACAACTCCTGGTTCTCCACCACCCTTGCGATCTCGCCGCACACGCCCTTCAGCAACTCAAACCCACTCTCGTTCAACTCACACTCACACAACACGCACACCACACCACCCACCAAACTCGTGCGCACGCAAGAATCGCCTTCCTTCAACAAACAACTCAACACCAACTCCACGCAAGAGAGGAGCGTTGCCCTTCCCTCTCTTGTGGGAGTTTCACTCATGAGGAGTTTCATGAGCGTTTCGACCAGCTGCGCACTGACACGTCGCACGGAAACGCCTCGGTCCAACAACCCGTGACGAATCATGCTGTAGTAATTGCACAATAACCGCGGAAATGTGGCGGAGGCGGAGAGCAGGAGTTTCATGTTCTTTTCGCGCACCGAAATGTAGGGCGACGCCATGCCTCGATTCATTGCCAGTAATACCGGCTTCTTTAGGAATAGCTGTGTTTGGGACGACAAGAGCGATTCTAACGCAGTGTAGAAATAGCCCTGAATTCGGACAACGGAGGTGTCGAGCCCGTGAAGGAAGAGAGAGAAGAAAAGAGCGGCGTAGGAGAGTGGAGGGAAATGCGAGATGTTGAGGAGATGGAGGGAAGAGATGGAGGGAAGCGAGGGAATGCGACGCTACACTCAACACCACACATGGAGGGAAACTTGGTGAAGGAGAATCAGGGAGGGAATTGTGAGTTGCCTCCGTAACCACTGAACGTACGCTTTGGTGCTCCCACTCTGCGAGGCGACCATTTCGGTGAGAAGGAAGAGAAACACCTAGCCGACACAACTCCCGCCAACTCCTACACTTCTCCCTCCTTTCCACACATTCAACTCCTCGCACGACAGACCCTGTTCATAGTACACGCGCTGCGCCAAGAAGTTCAGCTCCAGCTGGAGTTTCGTCCGATCATCATTTCCCTCCTCCTTCTTCTCCGCATCGCGCACACAGAACGGACACAGCCACGGCACAGAATCACTGGGTTGTTCGCTCAATCCGATACACGCTGCATGAAACCAGAGAGAACACTGGTCGCAACAGATCAGGAACGCTAGGGTTCATTTCCCGCCAAGTCCCTACTTCCCTCCTTCATCACGGGGTCACCGCACAAGCACCCCAACTTTTCCTTCTCCTAGGAATGAAACGCCCGGCACATGCCCACCATCCCTTCAATGGCGAGGTACTTGGTCTCACACGCTTCGGAGGGAGTTTCGCTGACGATGGGAGTTTCATCGGTGACGGATGAAACGGTCTGTACGAAGAGAATGTAAGTGGTGGCAAGTTCGATGATTTGCTTGAGAAGGCGTTGTGTTCCCTTCGATGTCGTGCGCACCGATTTGTCCGGAATTACTTGCAGCTGCTGGACGAAGAGTCGGTTCGTCATTTGGAGAAGAAGGAGCGAGATGGGCCATTGCGGATTGCTACGCATCATCACCATGGAAGGGCTTCCATACAAGCAGGAGAGCAGCAAATCATAGTAGAACGCTTTGAGCAGTCTGCAGGCCTCCGTGCTCTACGATTCATCCCACCCCACAGATCCCACAATTTCGGTGTCGTCGCTGCGACAGCGACTCAACAGGGAATTCAGGAAGTAACTCAGATTGGTGTTGAACGCATCGTTGCTCGGGGTACTGCTCTTATTCAGCATCTTATTCTACGCATCACTTGCGTTTCTTTGCCTTACCATGCATCGCACATCGAAGCGCAAGCTCAGCTGGAAGAACCAAAATAGTTGCGTCGTTACAACCAGCAGCTCGTGGCTGCCGTTCTTGCTCACTTTGCAACACTCGGCGAGAGACGAGGGAATGATCTGGCAACGCTTCTTCGTGAGGTTCATTGTCTCCGAAATGTCGTCCAGGAGAGAGAGCAGCATGCTGTGGTGCATGGAGTCACACGTCAGGAAGATGCGCTACACATCAGGAGATGAAGCGATTCTGACAATTCGCAAGTGGAGAATCTCGTTGTAGAGAACAGAGTTGGTGGGAGGCTGGTGTTGCAGATAGTACCACGCGGTTTCATCCAGGAAGAAGAGTAGTTTTGGCGGGAGCGTGGATTGGCGAAGAAGCGCGTTGAATCGCTGTACCGTCGTAGCGACCTCCGAAACGTGTTGCACCTCCCCGCCCGCCTCAATCTCGTGCTGAATCGCGTGACGAAGGAAGATGGCGATGGCGATGAACACGTCTTCTTGGTACAATCTATTTGTCAATAAAAGGAGACACCTCACACAGCTTCTTCTCCTGATTGGCATCCAGAATGGTGAAAAACAACTGAATGAGAAGGTAGCACAGCTCCTCGTTGCCATCCGTCTTTCCCTCCTTCGAGGAATACTTGCCGAGAATCGGTGGGATCACAGAAAAGAAGCTCAAGCAATCGTTGACCTCATCCGCAGAGAGAATAGCACTTTCCATTCCCTCCTTGATCGCCCCCTTCACTCTCTCCAACTCTGGTGTCTGGGACTCGCAATCAGTCCACTCCTTCACATCCTCCTCCAACCGTCTCCATCGTGTAAGATTGACCTTTGACTCTGCTTCCACATCTGGAGGAGGCTGCGGAACCGGAGGCAAGGGAATGGAGGGAGGGGCATGCTTTGTTGGTGTTGCGAGACACAGCAGAGGGTCCACCTTCTGTTTCTTGGGCGACACTGGACTCGACGCCAATCGAACCGCATTTCCTCGTTTTGCAGCTATTCGATTAGGCATTGAACTAGACAATACGTGAGGATGGATGCAGTATCATCAGGGGACTCGGCGTGCCGCTCACGACTAGAAGTGAGGGAACGACTCGAATTTCACTTCTCTGGTGTTTGACACGGGTAGGCGTAGACGGAACTTCGCTAGAATTGCACGCAGGCTGATTACCGCTCTCACTAGAGGTAACGGAAGACCAGAGAAGAGACCCGTTTGAGGCAAGTGCGCTCATTGCTATTCGAATCGCCCTTCTTCCGCTGTTCCTCCAAATAGCCGTTTTTGAAATGGGCGGGGGTTTCGCTCTTTGCCGCGCTCGCTTCGTGTGCAAGAAACAGTCCATATTACAGCTAAAGATACCTCACATCGGGCAAAGGTGCTCTGCAGGTCGGACACTCCAGCTTCACGTCCATCCACTTGTACAAGCAATCAGTGTGGAACGCATGATGGCAAGGAGTGACCATAAAGGACGCCGGGTCGTTGTAGTCAATCGCGCTCATGCAAATCGCGCAGTCCGTGTCCATGTCCCCGTCCTACCCATCATCTCGCATCATCACCCAAACCGTCGGCAACGAGTGGTAGTCATACTTCTTCGGTCGCAGGAAGCCCGGCACCACCGTGTACGGGTTGTACTTCCTCTGGACGAAGACCACCGCCGTCTACCCTTCACAACAAGCCTCCACACCCACCTGCAACACAACCCACACGATAAGAGAAACGCCGTATCCCCGCGGCAACGCATAATCGGTGACGGCGTTCAGCAGGTTGTAGGGACAAGCCACGACGTAGAGAGGGAGCGACAGAACGCAGGCGGACAGAAGAAGAATGTATTTGGGGTCAAATGGCGGGCGCTGTCCCAGTTGGAGGGAGCGCACGATTTGCGGCACCCAGAAGGAGAAGAGAGCGAAGAGAAGAGCGTATCCGACAGCCGACCCGGAATAAACTGAAATCAGTGTAACGAGGATAACGAAGTAGAGAAGGAGAAACATGCCGGACAGCTTGCGCTGGTACTGGAGCACGTTCTCGGCGTTGATTTCCTCGCGGTGGGAGCGCCAAATGACAAAAATCAGCCTCATTTCGATGACGGAAAAAACGAAGAATTTGTGGAAGGAGATGAAATAGAGCTCCGAAAACAGCCCCAAATACGATATCCCCATGAGCGAGTGAGACAGCGCCGTCAGCAGGTCCAGCGCGGACACGGCGAGGAAGGAGACGACGGAGGCGGCGAAGGCGCTTGTGAGAAGGAGGCGTTGCGTCATTTTGATCATCACCATGCACTCCACGAAGGAGACGATGATGAAGACCACTGTGTAGACGCGGCTCTTGTGGGTCAGGTGGGCGGTGTCCATGTTGTGGCCCTCGAAGCGGAAGCGAACACTTGTGTTGCAGTTGGAACCCACCAAAATGCCTGTTGCGTTGAGGAGGGCTTGGCTGTGGGGATTCTGACTGACGTCGCGGTGCAGGGAGTCGGGGAGAGGGAGGAAGTCGGCGTCAAAGCGGTAGAGACAGCGTGTTGCGACATCCTGGTACCGAATCGGCGAGGATAGGAAAAGCACGTTTGTGCCGTTGTTTGAGTAGCCGATGAGATCAGGGTACCGATTCGTCGCCGTGGACGATGCGTTCGCGGGCGATTTCCACTCCAAGTAGTACCGAGTACCGTACGTATTGGCAAACAGCGTAAGTCTTCCCAGAGGAAAGAAGTACAGTCCAGTTAACGAGAGAGAAAGCGCCTCCTCGTCTTCATCCTTCCCATCGTTGAGGGTGAGTACGCCCGTGACGTAATGCATGTTCCTCCTCATCCGACCATGGTCGTAGAGCTGCAACGACAACGACCCTCCAGAACTCTCCAGCGAGGAATTCAGCGGTTTCCGCTTCAGGACCTTCTGCACGTCCAACGAGACGCTGTAGCTCGGCATCGAGGCGGGGTCCTTGTCCAATTCCCAGGAACCCTTGAAGACTCCGGAGATGTTGTATGCAAATCTGTCGACACTCTCCATGTACTCCATATCGCGATCCAACGTGTTCTCTAGCGCCATCTTCTCCGCCTTGATTCTCTGCTGCTCTTCTGAATCGCGCAGATTGTTGTTCTGCCCATGGTTTCCGGGAGAGATCAGTGAGATGATGAGAATCACGTAAAGAACGAGACGAAACGTATCGAACATGCTCCCTTGCTCGTTTCCCTCCATTTCGCGTCCCTGTGTCTAAATCGATCGAGAGGAACACGAAACAAAGAAAGGATAAACACTCCCAAAGAGAAGGACTCTTTTGCAAACTCGATAACCCGCGGAATTTTGGTTCTCAACAAACACCCCATCTCAACAGAGTCTCACACCAGCCTTTACTTGAAGGTGTTGCCGCAGCGACCGCAGGAGTTGCGATCGTGGTGCTTGGC
>ERZ1106923.54-NODE-54-length-54121-cov-17.394888_pt1 | contig 54121 bp, 86 predicted proteins | sample MGYA00403657_ERZ1106923 | MGnify/ENA primary metagenome ERZ1106923 (study PRJEB35170, sample SAMEA104062425) | human gut metagenome | biome: human gut; feature: human-associated habitat; material: faeces | place: Denmark | collected 2012-06-19 ...
CTAAGGAGGAACCTAAGGAGGAACCTAAGGAGGAACCTAAGGAGGAACCTAAGGAGGAACCTAAGGAATCCGAGAAGCCCGCTTCTGCTTAAGCTATTGCAAGGCGTCTTTGTTGAACAAACAGCGCAATCAATTATTATTGTTCTCATTCATTTCTAAACAGAGTACCATAGGGGAGGAACTCGGCGGCGTGCTTCTCGCTCATTTCGGTGCAGTCACGAGAGTACTGGAGCATATCGTCCTTCTCGTGCTCGCCCACCTTTCTTACAAACTTGGCGGGGTTTCCGGCCCAGTACTACACATCAAGACAGTGAGAGCAGCCAAACCTCGCCAGCAGGAATCGTCTTTCCCTGCTCAACGACGGATCCAGAAGCAAGGCTCGAATTCGTCTCCAGGTGAGCACCCTCGAGAATGCGGCAGCAGGAGCCGATGTGGCAGTTGTCGTCAACGCGGCAGCCAGTCAGAACAGATCCATAGCCAACAACGACGTTGTTACCGATGAACACGGAACCAGGGAGGCCGCTGTCTGTGGACTTCACGCTGCTGACGACAGAACGGTCTTGAATGTGACTTTCGGTGCCAATCGAAATGGAGTTGCTATCTCCCTTCACAATGGAGCCGTACCAAACAGCGGAGCCCGTGGCGATCTGAACGTCTCCGCTCACAGTCGCGTTGGTGGCAATATACACGGTGGGGTCAATAACGGGCGTCTTGCCGTTCATGGGAAGAACAGGTCTATGACGAGAGTCTAGTGGATGAGTGACGCCGTTTTGCAGGAATACAGGTTTCGGTGAACTTGGAAGCATCCGGCGCCTGGCACGCGCAACGCTCGACACACTTTCCTGATTCACGGAGGATTCTACAGGTCTAACCATAACCACGCTCTAATCGAAACCCACAGTTCTCAGTCCGTTACGAAGCATCCTTGCAAGAAATATGGAACGAAATAGGGAAGAGCGCACTATACGGCAGATCCCGACCCTATTGCCCCTTATTGTCTCTGGTTTGAATACTGATGGGGAGGCACTCTCTTCCATTATTCGTTTCTCGTCAGATTCACTGCTTTTCTCTCCACTTTCTCAACAGGGCCATAGAAGGGATGCTTTTACAACAGAATGGGATGTTTCGAAGGACAACGAGCTGGACGGCGCTGAAGGTCCGCACTGCTCCGCTGTCGATACCACAATCGACTACTCCACGACAGAGGATTCGCTCCAGCACGGTGGACGATCCCTATCTCTCACATTTCTCCTTCTATGGCGGCGATATTGTGTGTATGCTAGTTACAGTATTCTCTAAGGGTGTCTAGACCGTGCTTGCTTTCCTGCAAATCGCTTCCGGAGTCATCGTGGAGCAGCCGCCGCTGGTTGTGGGTTCGCCGACGATTCTCTACCAGGAATACTACATGTATGGGACCGGGAATGTGACGAAGTGGATGTACTCGCTCGCGCTTGAATTGATGGGTAGCGCAAAGGGAGACGGGGAGTCGTACATCCGCGTGAACTACACGGTGTCGAGAGTGCACGAGCATCTGTATGGGAGGGGAGAGTTGGAGGTTGGTGTGGGAGGGAGGGTTAACGCGTAGGCCTTTATCCTCCCCGAGTCGGCCTACGATCAAATCGGCGTGTACGAGGGGAAGAAGAGACTGATGTGTTGTGATGGTCACGCGCTCGAGGTACCGCTCGTTTGTCGCGTTTAGGGTAGGAAAATCGGTGCAGCACGTACAATTCGCTGATTATTCCCGACGAAGTCCGAGAGGGGTCCAATCACGTCTCCATCAGCTTCTCGTTGGGAGTGCGCTTCACGGATGATACGTAGTGGAACCAAGAAATCGTTTCAGCTGGAATCGGAGATTACGGAGACGGGGAAGTACATCGTGCTGGTGGCTGTGTGCGACTCAACAGTCGACAACATCCAGATCACTGGGGAGGTGGAGGTGCTGAACCCGTACGGCTATCTTCCCGCAAAGCGCTATGGGACCCTTGCCTTCTCATATGCTCTGCTCATCCTGTATTTCGTGCTCTCCCTGTACTGGATCATTCGTTGCACGTACTACCGAAGCCAGGTGATGATGGTCCACAACATCATTGGCTACGTGCTCGCTGTTCGCACAATAACAATCTTCCTGAACTGTATTGACGTGTCCATTCTGAATCGCTACGGTAGCTACTTCCATCTCCTTCGGGTCGGCACTCTCGTAATGGAGGCTGCCTCCTCCACCCTCGCACGCACACTGATTGTTCTGTTGTCAATAGGGTAGAAATGGATCGGTGTCGTGAGGAATAGATACGGGCTCACCACCACAACGATGGGAGTTTCATCGTGGGGATTGTGGCTGTATTCCCTGTCGTTTTTCATTTGTTCGTTATGGAGCGCGTTGTACGAACTGAATTCAGTGAGTACCACGCCCCTCTTGTGGAACACAATTCCGTCGACAATGCAGTGATGCATGACGAGAGTGACTCATAGACTGGACGCCATCTTTTTCGTTTGGATCTTCCTCTCCACCTTCCAGAACATCTCGAGACTCCAGGACGACAAGCAGGCGAAGAAGCTGTCTCTCTTCGTGTCCTTCAGGAGAACGCTGGTGTTTGTGGCGGTCGCCGCGGCGCTCTCCAGCTACTGTTATCGCAGCCTCTCCGAGTCCACGTTCATGAGAGAGTTGTGGAAGTGGGAGTGGTTGTAGGAGACTGCGCGTGGCTTGAGATGTAGCTTTGAGACGGGCGTGGAGCGAGTACTTCAGCTGGTGCTGACGCTGAGTGTGATGGTAGCTGTGAGGGGTGGTGGTGAGTGTGTAGTATCTGTGGAGTCCCGACGATGTGTCGAAGGCGTACGCGCAGCACATTCAGATTGCGACCGACGAGAACGGCAACGAGGTGGAAATGCAGGAGCTTGGTAGAAGAGAGAATGGGCGCAGGACTGTAGAATAGAGCGTGTTTGTTTGGAATCAGGTGTGTGTTGGTTGAGATTCAAATGTGCTTGTTGAGACTCAAGTGATTGATCAGACTCAACTACATACAGTAATCAACAAACAAGTGAATGGAAGCCCTGCTTCTTCTCCCTCTCCAGCACCTTTATTCTCATCTCCGCGTTCTTCAGCTCGCTCTACACATCACCCCAACTCACACCTCCCACTCGACACTTCTCCAGCTCTGTCCGTAACCGTGTGTTCTCTCTCCGAAGGTCCTCCATCTGGCGAATCACCAGCGCGTCGTCGTTCACGGGCGCACGGCTCTCCTTCTTGCTCGTCATGGTGCTGAAGCGAGGTCTCGGCTCTGTGGAGGCGCGCTGCGCGTACGTGCCCTTCTTCACCGGAAGCGACAGTCTCTGGAAAACGTTCATCGTTTGGGGTGGAGGTGGAGCGCTTCGTGTCGGGCTGGACTGCTCCGGATTCTGTGCCTTCACAAATCTACGAGTGATCCGCTCCCACCATGCCTACACCACAGACGACGGCTTCTTCGCGGGAAGACGCGCGTCCGCTCCCACCTTCTTGATTGCGCTTTGCAGCGTTTCCTGCTTCCTTGGGTGGGTGAGGGTGGTTTGGTGCTGCGGAATTGTGGGGGCGGAGTAGCGAGAGAGGTTTTGACGACCCAGGATTTGCGCTTCTCTACACCTTAGGAGGATCATGAGACACGACTCGGATATCCGCTTGTTCTTTGTGATTGTGTAAAAGCTGCTGAAATGAGGAGAGGAGCACTCCCTTGCTTCACTCGTGTTTGGGATGGGCGACGCCGTGTTCTCCTCTGTGCGGCAATCCACTTCCTATCCGTTATTCTGACGAACGGTGATATACCTCGTTGATGGTTTCCAACGGAGCACGCGAATCGTCAAAGAAGGAAGTCTACGCTCATCACGCATTTCACTAGCATACTCTGTGAATGTCGCCGTTGCTCGCATAGTTTACGGTGGATGAATATGTCTCCAGAGAACCGTAGTCCTCCTTCCCCAGCATTTGATCAAGCTACTCGTCAGCCACTTTGTACGAATCAAAACCGTATACTCCGGGAGGTTCATCTACGAATGACCGTATTGCACGACTCCTACGTCGTCCTCCTGACGCCCATCCTGGTTATATGCATAATCTTGTTGATTCATCGTGAGTTGTGCTTCCCCTTTTGAAATTGAATCACTCTCTCATCTGCGGAATTCCGCATTTCGGCCCTATTTCGGTTGAGCGAAAAGCAAACAGATGGCAGACTATCTACTCGAGTACTCCCACTTGCGCGAACCGGCAAACAAGTGCATTCAGCTTGCGGCAATCAAGTCATTGCGATGGCAGTATCTGTCGAAACCCTTCCTTCTCCGAGGCGTATCGATGCGATTCCGCGTCTCCCATAGATCGAACCTTATTTGCACTCTCTGGAACTCCTGGTAAAGCACGATAGAGTCATCTTTTACAATGTCAGTTTCCTGTTTCGTCTCAAATGTAGCTGGAGGATGAGAGTCGTGACGAAAGGGGAATCGTCGTGATCACGCTGGGCATTCCCTACTCAATTCACACGGAGACACGCTATATCCCACTCGCCTTTACGTTTCATCTATCGGACGCCTATTTCCAAGCTCCTGAAGTGGCCTACGTCCCCGTCAAGGGTCTTCTCCTTGACTCCTCTTTACGCGTAGGAAAAGTGCTCGATAAGGCTTATCGATTGAACGACTACTACAGTGTCTCTATCCCGTATCTTGAAGAATGGCGCTCATCTCCGCAATTCGTTCTCCCCATCGTTTTAGGGTTAGGAGTAGGAAGACGGTGATATGGTACGACTTGTGGAAGAGTTGTCCAAGGCGTTTTCCACGGAGGATCCGTTGCAGGATGTCACTCGTGCTTGATGCTCCTCGTTGTCATCTGTAGTTCGTGTCATTGACGAAGAGAACATTGTCATCCCTTCAGGTCAATATCCCGTGTCCGGATCTCCAGGCACTCTTGTGTTTAAGGGGTTCTGGGTGACATCAACGGAGAGGATCCCCGTCGCCGTGAAGGAGGTCCAGGTCACCAATTCGTTGAAGAAGATGGACGTGCTGAACGAAATTTCGCTAATGAGCTGCATCGACCACAAGAACATCGTTCACATCTACGGGTACTACGAGAAAGAGAGCTCGATTTGCATTGTGATGGAGCCTTGCGACGAGTCGCTGCGCTTGTATATGAGGACGCCGCGGTCGATCGAGGAGAGGCGACAATTGCTCATTGGGATCACGGAGGGTCTTGCGTACGCCGCGACCTCGCGAATCGTCCACCACGACCTCAAGGCAGCTATTTTCTCTCTAACTCACTGATAGATGGATAATGTGGTGATGAAAGGGAGCATTCCGAAGATCTGCGACTTCGGACTCAGCTTTGACTACGAAAACTCCAGCAACGCGCTTCTCGATTCGGATAAGATTGCACGAGGGAATCTGCTGCAGTGGCGGCTCGTGGCGTTTGTAATGGTGTAGTCTCTCCTACGAGGGGCGATGCATCGCCCGTTTTTCTCGCAAGGAGCGCGAGGGATACATCAATTCCATGCGCCGTTTGATCGTAGAAAAGGAGGACGTGTACGGACTCGGGATTCTGATCATGGAAGTGCTTGCCGGGAAAAATGCTGTTTCCGACGCTTTCCCCAAAAGCGATGAAGAGGTAGTCATGGTCAAGCCGCTGGCCATTCTTGAGGAGGATGGGGGTGTGACTTGTGATTGTCAGTGATTCCTAGTCATTTATGGCATCGTGAACGACTGCCTGAAGAAGGTCATGGAGAGAATCGATATCCACAACGCGCTCTCTCGGTTGAAGAACTGGAAGCCGTGCTATGACTTTCCTTGGTGGGCGGCGTGAGCCCCTTTTCGCTTTTGTTGTACCACGCGTGGCGTAAAGCCCTTTCAAAGAGAGACACTCATCATCTCCGATTGGAGTCACTTGTCACAGTATCCATTCTGCCATGTGTGCCCTTTTTCTTTTGGTGATCTTTAGGGAGGATAGTGTCGATTATCTGGAATTGCACCACATCGATCAGGTATCCATAATCGTCGACGAAATCAAGCAGCGAATCACCTACGGGTCGCAGTTGATGAATATGTGCCAGTGTCCAAAAGAGCCCGTTGTCAAGGTGGACGGGAACAACGCTGATTCCCACTTTGAAAGTCTAAAGGATCTGAATATGCTGTACGATATATGGAAAGAAACGTAGTCATTCCTGTCCCCTGTTTCTTCTCACTACGCCTTTTCGTTGCGGGTGTCATTCCCATTCCGATCCGAAGCATGAAGTGTGCGAAAGCGTAATGGCGTCTGAAGGGTCTGTGTTGGTTTATTCTCTCCCATATTGCGTTCTATGGAGTGACTCACATGCAGAGAACGCGGAACGGAGTGGAAAGGACGATGGAGTGGCTCCCTTCCTTTATAAGGCGTAGTGTGGGAAGGGAAACAGAACGCCTAGTAGGCAAGTCGGGTTGGTGTAGTGGTTATCACGATCGCCTCACACGCGATAGGTCGCGGGTTCAATCCCCGCATCCGATACTTTTCATTTGCTTGATTGAGTGAGTTGGTGGCTTTTGTGCGGTAGGGAGAGGGAAGAAACAGGTCGGGTTGGTGTAGTGGTTATCACGATCGCCTCACACGCGATAGGTCGCGGGTTCAATCCCCGCATCCGATACTTTTCTTTTCCTCGATTCTTTCTTTTCGCTCGTTGCAGCACTGAACGCGGCTTACACAGGCGAATACTTGTGAACACACAAATCACTATGAACACTTGCAAACAAACACCTCACTGCGAATACTTGTGAACATAACCGTTGACTGTGGCGATGTCTGAAACGGACTTTTTGCAAATCGTGGCGTACTCCGTGTAGCACTTCGACACCTCGTTGTACGCCTTCGTGTTCTTGGAGAGGAGCTGAAGGATGTTGCGCTTGTTGCAGAACACCCTATCCGCCTGGAGATAGCGCGTGATGCCGTCCACCAAACGGCGGAGCTTCTCCACGTAGTCATTCATGTGGCTGATCTGCCGCGTGCAGCTCGTGATCGCGCTCTGGTAGGGAATGAAGAGCTTCGGAAACACGTCCTTCAAATGCGACCGTCCACTCACGTTCGCGAAGAACTCCGCCGTGAGCGTGTAGTGCAGCTCCACCATGCGGCGCGCCGTGTCCCTCAGCTCCTCGATCTTCGCGCACATCTCGTCCATATCCGTCTTCGCGCTCACCGCCGCCTTCACCATGTCCGTCCCCTCCTCGCCGACGTCCACGGGCTTCTGCAGCGCCTCGACGACCAGCCTGCGCTTGTCCTGTCTGGAGTACACGAAGAACTTGTCCGCAATCACCGCCTCCCACGGCTCCAGCTTCTTCTCGCGCTCCGCGAACGACGCGTACACCGCCTTCTGCTTCTGCATCAGGTCGTTCAGTGTGTCCCGGAAGTACGTCTTGATGGCGGGCGTGTATCTACGGGGAATGCAGCGTCCCTGCTCCTACTTGTCCGGGTTCATGCTCATCAGTCGAATCAGGTTGTTGAACGACACGTCGTACTCCTCGATGCCCTCGCCAAACGCCTTCTTCTCCGTCGCGTACTCGCTCTTCAGCGAGGCCAACGGCTTCTGCTTCTCCTTCTCATATACGCCCTTCAGCAACTGGTCGTAGTACTCGGACAAGCCCGGATTCACCGACGTCGCGTCCACCTACACCTCACCCCCTCCCCCATCTCTCACGGTGGCATGGTACATCATGTCGTACAGGCTCTCCTCCACCATCTTCTTCATGTCGCTCACCTCCTTGTCCAGCTGGGTCAGGTACGGAGCGGCGAACGCCTGGAACGCCTCGTTCGCGTCCTTCAGCTGCTGGGTCTCGTCCGGCGTCAGAATCGCCGAGAAGTCGTACGAGGGACTCCACGAGGGCATCGTCACGTCGTTCAGACTGCCCTCGCGCATGTTGAACGAGTCCGTGCTGTGCGGCACCACGCTTTGCTACACGTCACGGACTCGCGCCTCGCCTACGCGCAGCTGCCACGCGCCCATCACGCTCTTCGACTGTTCCTGCACCATGGGTTGCAAGCTTCTGACGATGGGCATCACCTTCTGCACCACCGAGGGCACGCGCGACTCAGACAGCGCCTGCATGATCTTCTGGACGTGACTGCAACGCTCCACACCCACCTTCAGCTGCGTGATGCAGTAATATGCCTTCCCCGAGCCGTGCTGCGAAAAGTCCTCCAGCTGCTCCTCGGACATGTAGCCCTCGTAGTACAGCGCGAGTCCGTAGCACAGCTGACTCATCGCCTCCAAGTGCGCGATGAACTCCTCGGGCAGCGGCAGGGCGCTTCGCTGGAAGGACTTGATGGCCTCGTCGTAGCGCCTGTGGACGCTCATGTACACGGCTTCAAACAGGGCGGTGTTGTTCGGCGCCACTAGCTTCGCCTTCTCCGCCTTCAGGTAGTGGAACTGCGCGGAGAGGAAGGAGCGGTACTATGGTGGGAGGAACAGAACAAGAGTACGCCTTGAATGGAATGCGGATCGAGCTCGGGCAGCTTGGCTTCTTCGTCGCACATACGGCCAAACTCGCGCGAAATCGATGCCAAGTATCCATTCGCGAGGGAAATGTGTTGACAGGCTCTGTCGATGGCTTCAACTGTGAGAGTGGGCTACGGATAAACAAGACGCAATACCTGCCATACGGGCAGCATTTGATCCGCCTTTTGAGAGTGCAGAGCGGCGAGGTTGAATAGAATACACATCTCTTCGATCAGCAGGCTCTGGGTCGTAATGGATTGTTTCGAAGAGGTGGCGGAGTACCACGTCAAGGAGTGGCGAGACTACGGTGAAGGCAGCGAACAACGCAAACAGCACTCGAAGTGACGGGAAACGACTTGGTCACCGCTACCAATCCATAGAGATACTTGCTCACGCGATCGATATCGCAGTCCTGCTTGTATTCAGTGATTCCGCGCGCTTCTTCTCTTTCCCTCGATAGCGCAGCCAAATCCTGCTGGATCTTCTGTTTCGTGGCCTATGGTCAACAGAAACAAGCGAAACGCACATAGGGCACGGAAGCACTGATGCATGACGAGAGGGGACGGCTAATATCGCACCTGGTCGTCGTTAGACACGCAATGGAAAGCATGCTCTGACTAAAGAATTGACTGACGGAAGTGCGTCCAGCAAACTGTGTTGTTGACTTGACGAATGGGAATTCCCGCGGTGAGGATGCGCCCGATTTTTGGCTTTTCTGTTTTCGTTTCTCGCTCATATCTCCCTGGTTCCTTTGTATTTGACTCAACAATCCAATGGTTTGCAGCGGGGGTGCGGCGTGTAATGTCTAGTCGGGAGCAAAGACTGGAAAGATGCTGAACTACGTCAATTACCGTATGCGCGTGGTAATAAAGGAGAAGTGCGCCTCACAAACTCCGCTTTTTAATTTATAGTCGCACGCTGGTCGGTACGCTTATGGCCTTTGACAAACACATGAACTTGATTCTGGGCGACTGCGAAGAGTTCCGAAGAATCAAATCGAAGTCCGCGGCCGTCGATGCCAACGGTTTTCGCTCTTTCTCTCTGTGAGTCGTAGGCGCGATCGAAGAGCGCGAGGAGAAGAATACACTCGGACTGGTGCTGCTCCGTGGCGAGAACATCATCTCCCTTCAAATTGAGGGACCTCCTCCACAGGATGTGCGTTTCGCGTCGTTCCTTCACTCGTAGCTCCCGACGCAGATGGCTGCCGCCGGCCCTGGTGTGAGCCGCGTCGCTGGAAGAGGCATGCCCGCCGCTCCTCTGAACGCCGCTCCTCAGGGACTTGCTGGTCCCGTGCGTGGTCTGGGCGGTCCTGGCGCTTCTCTCATGACTGGCCAGGGTACCCGTGAAGTGTAGTGCGTTACGAATAGTGATCGCCAGCGCTCCTGTGACCGGAAGCCGTGCCTCCATGCCGATGGGCATGCCTCCGATGGGAATGCCCCCACGACCCGGCATGATGCCTCCCGGTATGCCTACGATGGGCGTGCCTCCTCGTCCTGGCATGATGCCCCCTGGTATGCCCATGATGGGAATGCCTCCTCGTCCCGGTATGATTCCTGGAGCGCCTAGACCTCCTGCTCCTCAATAATGTAACTCTTTGTCGTTTCGTGTGTTTCCTGTACTCTGGGTGGCTCTTCGTAACACGACAATATCCCAAATGATCGTGTTGCAGTTTTATATCAAATTTGACAATGAAAGTAGAATGCGATTCTATAGAAGGCGAAACGGTGTGGGAGGGTGAATTGTCAAAGAAAGGTCGTATTACGCGTTTGTGGTTTCGCAGGTATGCTCTGCCGAATGTGCTCATGAAAGATGGATCATCATCACTTCACTCGGGCACATCTACTCGAGAAGACTCGCCCAGAACCGTTCCCTCGTCCACCATTACAAACTGCTCTATGACGTGACGGGAGAGACCAAAATCCACTTTGCTATCGAGTAGGCGACTCCATCTCCATTGTGACGCAGAACGTGCATTATCGAGCTGAAGACGGGAAATGGAAAGATATTCAAGCTGAAGGCGTTCAATCCCCTCGTGCTCCAGCAGTGCTCCCAGGGCGTCCAGCGCGTGATCGAGCGTCTTCGGACGACGTCCACGGAGTCCAAGCGCAAGAAGCTGTTCCTCGACACGGCAAAGGTGAATGCCGAGGTGGCTCCCGTGGTTCTCCGCAACGAGAACACAGAAACGCCCGTGCTCCCGACTCCTGTCGGAAAGCGCGACTTCGACATCTCGGCAACCAGTCTTCGACAGAAGTGATCCTCGCGGAGAGTGCTGATCGTTAGAGTGCTCAACAAGCAGGGGAAGGACTACTCGCAGAAGAGCGCGACCGCCATCCAGCGGGAGTACTTGACCATGAACAGCACGAAGGAAGCCATTCTGGAGGCAAGGAAGCGCGCGCATTCCGCCACGAGTCCGTTTGAGATTGAGGAGGCGCAGAGCGATCCGACGCCGCTGAATCGACAATCCGACGCCATTCCTTCCTCGTACACGAGAAAGCTGCTGACGAACAAGGAGAACCAGGCGGAGGGAACGGAGCTGCACCGACGCAGTGCGGAGCTGGAGAGGATTCCCGTAGTGATGGCGACGCCTTCTCTGTTCAGTCCTCGTCACACCGTCGCGTCATTCATAGAGGCATTCAACTTGCTGGACATCTCGAAGAAGCACCGCCGCGCGCTTAGCATCGGATCGCTGCTGGACTACCCCAACCCCACCATCCAGTACTTCAACCCCGAGTTCGATCCCTCCTCCGGTACGTCTTTTTCCCCGCTGTCATCGTAGAGGAGACGGAGCCCAAGGAGGTGCGCTCCATTCTCCACGAACGCTTCCTAGAGGCGCTGGACGCGAGCGTTTTCGACAGCCAGAAGGAGGTGGTGCTGGTTCTGGACAAGCCGGGACTGCGCATGATCAACCAACTCATCCTGAACAAGTCGGAGCTGAAGAAGTGCGGGGTGTCCGTGATCCAGTCCATCCACTCCGCCAAGCGACACGCCTACCCCGAGAGTCAAGCGGTGTACGTCATCGACCCCTCGTACCGCGAGAACGGCGTCTCCTCGCTCGATTTGTGTATCTTCGACCTGATCACGACGCCGCGACACTTCTTGTGCGGCACCATTCTGTTGATGACGATGCTGTCGGAGCCGGAGGTCAAGAAGTTCTGGAAGAACACGCTCCTCCTGCGCTCTCTCCACCTCCCTCCTGCCGTGATCTCGGGCAACGTGGAGATCGTGAACGACAACACCGTCCTGCTGAACACGCTGGTGGCTCTTCGCTCCGTCTGTGATGGGTAGAACAGCGAGTCCGTGTTCTTCATGCCTGCCCACCCCAGCTACGCGGAACTGATGAACCGCACAGCGGCAAATCTCAGCTCGCTTCTCGTCAGTCTGAACGAGTACCCCTATTTCCGCTTTGACGTGGACCAGCCCATCACGGGACAGATCGCCGCCAAGACGTACATGTACCTGGAGAACCACATCCGAAACGACGCCGATTACTGGTACCGCGGCTTGCTCGACATCCGAAACCGCTCGACTGTGTTGATCGTGAGCCGGCTGTCCGACGTCATCTCTCCGCTCCTCCACTCCATCGCGTACGAGGCCATGTTCCAAGACTACCTTCACGTCAGTCACGATGGCAAAGTGTCCGTGAACCCGCACAACCTCCTGACCTTTCTGGCGGGCGGTCTTCCCGCGTCGGTCTGCGTCGACGAGTCCAGCGAGCTGTGGCGAGCCATTCGCGACCAGCGTCTCGAGCGTTGTTCCTCGTTCTCCTCGTCAGGTGTAGACGCCAAGACGACGCTGCTGTCCTTCCTGAACCGCTACGAGAAGTCGCTGGACATCAGCAACCGCAGAGAGTCGCCGATTCGCTCCATCAACGTCGTGGTAGGCGCTGGCCTGGCGTGTGAGCGTAGAGCAAGAACCTCGAGAACGCGCTCACCTTCCGCGAGTCGTGCGACAACCACCTCAGCGTGATCAACGTGCTGAAGCGCATCGACGACGTACGCGTGGCCTCTCTCCTTCCCTCTAGCTCTTCCACCTGAAGCAGCTCTGCAGTCTCGAACAGACCATCTGCTCCTCGTACCTGCCCTCGGGCGGCGTTCTCGCGGTGACGGAGATGGTGCCCATGATCCAGCGCATGATGAAGGAAGCCACGCTCGGCGAGCAGGAGAAGCTGCGGCTCCTCCTCATCACGCTCTTCTCCTACCCGTCTCTTCTCGGCTCGCCCGAGTGGGAGCGGCTCGTTCACGCGGCGTCGCTCCACATCGAGGAGTACATTCTGGCGCTATCCGCGGGAGAGTACGTGGCGTGGGCGGCTTATCACATAGACGAGTGATCGCTAACGTCGTGGAGCACCGCTACTCGATGGAGTACCGACGAGAGAACGCGGAGCACGTGGACAGCGAGCACTCCCTCGAGGACATCGTGTACATTCGCAACACGCCGTACGTGGCGTCGATTCTGAAGATGGTGAAGGAGGACTACTTGTCGAGGGAAGACTACCCCTTCCTGCTGAAGCCGCCGTCCGACTACGCGGTGATGGAGGAGAAGCCGTCTCACACGGTCGACAAGGAGGTGCTGGCGGACTTCACTCCAAAGCGGCGGCGGAGACTGATTCTGGTGGTGATCGGCGGTCTGACCTACACGGAACTGCACCACCTGCGGACGCTGTCGAAAGACATGAAGCAGAAGCTGGTCGTGGTGACCACTTCCATGATGAATCCGCAGTCCTTTATCAAAACGCTTTCTGAAATCTCGATGTGGCAGTTGTCGCGCTCTCTGATTCGTAGTGATGACTAATCCCTGGTACGGGTTATTGCTGCTAGAACCAGCCTCTGTTTGTCCCTCTTCCCTGTTTGTTGCTCCCACCATGTTGTTGGACTCAAGCAAGCATAATACTCCCTCAAGAGAATGAATGTCCTCAGAGATACGTACGTGGGAGCCATTACTGCGATCACATATTCTCCGGATAGCCAATTCATCGTCTATGGTAATCGGCGTGGGAGACAGCTGACTCTCTAGGATCCGGAAAATCGATCATGATCTACGACGCTCATTCGTTTTGTTTGCTGGCATCCATCGTAGCGTTGAAGACTGCCACAATCCACGGCATTCGCTTCTGTGCTCTGTTTCGCCTTCTGATCATCTGTAGCTGACGACATCATGTGCGTTTTTGGGCAAAAGGAGTTTTCTCTGTTTCAGTGGAGCAAACTCGTCGATTCCTGCTTCTGCGACTCCTCTCCCTTCTATCTCTACGACCACTTCGTCGACTGGATCTGGGACATCTGCATTCTGGGCTCGTCCCCGCAGTCGTTGCGAGTTGCTGTGGGAACCGCGCATAACACGGTGGTTCTGTGGGACGTCGCGTCCAGCTCGTGCGTCGATTCCTTCTATGGAAAGGAGCGCTGCATCCTGTACAGTATGGCGATTCTCAATCTCCACGGCGAGCTGCTCATCGCCTCTGGCACCGTGTTCACCGAGGTGCACATCTGGTCTCCCTCCAACCCGGAGACTGTCGTTTGCAGAGGGCACAAGGGAGTGATTTTCAAGCTGCGCTGGAGCGAGGACGGACGCTACCTCCTCTCCGTGTCTGACGACCGCACACTGATCGCGTGGCAGAACCAGTGCTCCACTTCTCCGTGGTCCGAGTGTGAATCTACATCATGCGGCTCTCTGCTCTCCCACGGCTACTCCCCTCTCTTCCACGCCATCGGCCACACTGCCCGCATATGGGACTGTCTCTTCACGCCCTCCTGTCTCATCACCTCTTCCGAGGACTGCACGCTTCGCTTCTGGTCCAACACGGGTGCCTGTCTCACAACCTGCGGCGGACACAAGGGCAAGCACGTCTGGTGCATCGGGTACGACCCCGCCACCGGCATCGCTGTGAGCGGCGGCAACGACGGCTCGGTGAAGCTCTGGGACGTGGAGAGCATCGTAAACTCCTTCAACACCGCACGCACCATCACTCACTCCATTCCCACCGTGACGCAAGCGATGCTCGCCGCCCCGCGGGACAGCAAGGCGGAGGGCATTCGCGAGATCGCTGTGGCGAAGGAGGGAGCGTCGGTCCTCGTCGCGTCCAACTGGGGGTATGTGTGGGAATTCCAGACCGCGGAGCAGAAATGGAACACACTGGTGGAGTCGCCCTCACATGACCTCGTTCTCGCCGCCGGCTTCAGCAACGATGCCACCATTGCCGCCATCGGGAGTTTCACTGGCGATCTTCGCGTGTACTCCCTTTCATCTTCCTTCCCGCCACTCTCCACACACTTAGAGGGCTGTCGCATGAACCGTATTGTCGTGGAGGAGTGCGAGGGCGTGGTGTGGGTGGTGGTGGTGCAAGCAGACAGCACGATTCGACTCCTCTCCTTCTCTCGGACGCAGCCCGTGCTCCAGCAGCGCTGCACCATCCAATTCCCCATGAAGGGCGTCGTCACGAGCGTGCTCTGGTCCGCGGAACGACATGCACTGTGGTACGGCGACAGTCTGGGCGGCGTTCACTGGGTGCGTCTGGCGGAGGGCGAGTCGCTGGAGGTGGTGAGTCATCAGTGCTTGAAGCGCCACGGACGCATTCCCGTGTGCGCGCTGGCGGTGAAGAAGGACATGGTGTGGTCAGGGGGACATGATGGCCGGATTGTCCCAATTCGCGTTAATTGGGACACGTGGGAGTGGGAATCCCAAACCGCCATCACGGTGCCCAAAATCAAGCAGATTTTGTCCATCTGGTGGTCCGAGCAAGGCGATGTGTGCGTCGCAGGCTTCCACGAGACAGATTACATCGTCACCGATATCACCAACATGTACGAAGTGATGGCGATTCCTGTAGGCGGGTGGAAACGACCCTGCTCTGGCTTGTCGCACACCTCTCATCCGTTCAAGGGCTATTGCCTCGCCTTCGGGTCGGCGAGCGGGTTCACCTCACTCTGCGTGTTCCGCCGTCAGATGGACGAGTCGAAGCGCATCGTGCCCTCGCTCTGTCCCGCGTCACACGGCCGTGAGATCAACGCCGTTCACTGGATCGCGGCGTCGGCGGAGGGTGGTCTTCTCATGACGGGCGGCGAGGACCGACGCGTGCAGGTCGTGCAGGTGCGTCGCGAGAAGAGTCAACTGCGTTGTAGCGTTCTGCACGCCTTCCAGAACCACTCTAGCTCCGTGCGTGGTCTCGCCAGCTTCAAGTGGAATCGTGTTTCTCTCCTGATGCCTAGACTCCCCGACAACCGCGGTTATCTCCTCTTCTCCTGCGGCGGCCGCAACACCATCTGCGCGTGGTCGCTCGCCGCCGACGCGTCGTGTTTGCTCGTTCTTCTGACCCGTAGTGCCTCCTGCGTTCTCCGCTCCCAGCTCCCCATCCGCGACGCGTCTAACAGCATTGAGGGCGGGGATCAACGCTTCATGGATGTGAGTGTTCTGCCGTGCGACGCGCACCGCGCGCTGGTGGGCGTGGGCGACAGTCGCGGGTCCGTGGAGTTGTACGCGATCTCGGACACCGACTGTGTGCTCATACGCGTGTTCTCGTCGATCGTGCACGCCACGCCCATTCTGTCGCTGCGGCTGTGCGAGGTGGAGGGAGACGTGCTTGCGGTGGCGGGAACGGCGTCGGGCGACGTGGTGGTGTTGAATTGCAACGAGGAGGTGATGGGCGTTACGAAGAGAGTGTTTGTCATTCCGGAGCAGAAGAAGTGGGTGTTTTCGGGAATCCACGTGATGGGAATGAACGACTTCCGCGTGTGGATCGAGGGAAACCGGATTGTGTGCGTGAGCGTGGGTGATGATCAGACGATGCGTGTGACCACGTTGTGCGTAAAGGACCACACGGTGGAGCTCGTGGGAAAGCGCACCATTCCTGACGTTTCGGGAACTTCCATTCGCGGCATTGCTTGTGTTGGAGATGATGTGTTCATTACGGGATGGGAACAGACCGTGCAGAAGTGGAATCGGAGCGACGACGCGCTGCAGTTTGTGGGAAAGGTTCCCGTTCAAGTTCCCGAGACGGGCTGCATTGATGTGATTCGGGGCGGAGATTCGCTTCTGGGAAGCGTTTGCGGAGCGATGGGATTTGAGGTGTTTGATATTTCCATTTAGTGTTTTGTTTGTTGTGATTACGCGCTTCTGGTGAGTGATCTGCGAACAAACAACGCTAAAGCGAAGGTTTCAACAATTGTTGAATTGGTTCTTCCTGATCGCCCACCTTCTTCAAATACAGGTAAGCGTCCGTTCCGTAGCCCTCAATCGATACGATCTCCAAGGACCCTCCAAAATACTGCGCATAAAGTCTGGACAACGGCAATCCGTAACCCAATCCGCACATGGGCGAATCAATCTACCGCTCACGCGAAATGCTCATTCCTACTCCAAAGTCCGTTCCGTCCTTGTCCAGGAACTGGATCTGGCTGGTGCTGTAGAAGTAATCCCAAATGCGGTTGATGTTGCGTCGCTTGATGCCGCCTCCCTCGTCGCTGATCTTCATGATGATGTCGCTGTTGCTGTCTCCATCCGAAATCACGACCTTGATCGGGGGAAGCTCATCATCATTCTCATGCTCCTCGATCGTGGCTCGCATCGAGTTCTTGAGCAGCTCGAACAGAATGTGCCGGAGCATGCTCGGAATGTACGAAAAACAACGGTCCTTGTGGGAGTAGATGGACACGGGCACCGTCTGACCGTACTGACGATTGCACACCTGCTGCGCCTGATCACTACACGGTGACGAGGGAGAGGATGCGAAACATAGCAAGTTGGGCCACGTCGTAGGGATTCGTGTGACGATTGATGATGCCCGTGTAGCCAGGAATGGGGTCTCGCATCTGCTCTTCGAGCGACAGGTGCTGCTCTAAACGTCAACACCAGCACCAGCACAAACCCAACAAGATGCGAATGCCGATTCGACTCGTGTAGAAGGAGTCAAGAACGGACTTGATCGGAGCGAGTTCCTTGTCCGTCAGGCCGTTTTGCTGCATCATCTCCTTGACCGAGAAGACAGAACGCGCCATCATCTCCATTGTCTAGCCGTGAGAGACTGCGCGAACAGCAACTCCACTGTGACGGTCGTAGATGTTTCGCAGCACATTTGTGAAGGCGACAGCGTCGTCGTAGGTTCTACTTGAAAGACGGATCCAAACGCTCACTTCGGCCTTCCGAAGTCGAGCATGTCGATGAGCGAATAAATGTACCAGTCTCGGACGGTCTTTGTGGTATTCAAATCGGACATTCCGAAGGGCATGTTCTCCAAGTCGTAGATACGGTACGCCAACCCTATGGTCAACGCCAAGAGTGAGAGGAAACGAATGGGGAGTTCTCGGTAGCAGAACTGCGCTGACAGCAGAAACTTCTTATCATCGCAGTTGCGACCAAACTGCTCCAAGTGGTCCAACGTGATTGCTGCCACTTACGGGGAGAAAGAAAGCGCCTACCATACTGATCCAACCGCCTTAGACGAACCATTTCTTTTCGCGCCGCCGCTATCTTTTCGGGAGAGTAGTTGTTGAAGAAGCTACGAATGACCGCCGGGATCCCATCAGTACCGAACCGATGCAATCGCCGTGCATCCTTTCCCTACACGCGGTACTGCATTCTTAGCCAGAAGGTGAGAAAGGGAGATCATCGCGGAAAGGATTCTGGGATTGTGTTCAAATCGGCGTTTTGGCTTTTTGGAACAAAGAGGCATAATCAAGCGCTAAATCATCCTCGTCACACACAACACCGTATGTGGGATTCGCCTTCGTAAACTGACAGAGAAGATCGGGAGATCGGTATATCTTCATGATGATGTACCAGATGTCGTATTCGTCCCGCAAATGACCCCTATCCATGATCCTACGCACAATACCCTACGGATATTCCGTGATCCTGCAAATCTCCATGATGTCGATCAGCTGCAGCAGCGGCAGCGCATCCGACAGCGTCATGTACACAATGTACCACGCATTCGGAACCACCTTGCGGATCAGCGCTCCCAACGACACCAGAATGGACACATACAGACCCACAATTCCCGCGTTTCCGAGCTGACTCAACCACTGTGCCACGATCTCCGACAGCCCGTAGTCCGAGATCACCCAGTACTCCACAATGGAGCTCGCCCACTCGTCCATGCCCTCGAAGGGGTAGAAGTCCTCGCTCATCTCGTAGTCGGTTCCGTTCGGTCCCACGAGGAAGCATCGCCACGTCATCTGTTCTCCCATACCCAGTCGCGACTCGCGCTGCAGCTGCAACTACGCGTCACGCGCTCTCTCCACACCCACTCCAATACTGCGGTACTTGGAGGCGTCCTGGTCCACGTCGTAGATCAGCAGAGAGCCGAGACGGAGAATACGCGAGATTCTATCGGACACAACACATCGCCTCTCCTACGCGTTCTCCAGCACCAGCACGCGCGTCGTGTTGCCCTCCAACATGTCCTCCAGCACCGCGCAGTCCTCCGCGTCGATCGGCACGTTGATCGCGTACTCCATGTCGCTGCTTCCCGCACGCTCCAGCGTCACCTTCACGCGCACCGTCACGTCGTTGCACAGCATCGTCTGTTCCGTGATGTACTCGAATAACCGCGGTGAAATGTTCCAGGAATGGGCGTTCTATGCATCACTTGACACAACTATAACAACGAGGTCGCGGAAGATCACGCGCTGCTGTGTGTTGCTGTACACAGAGGACAGGAGCGACCGTACCACAGCTACTCCTCAACACCCCACGGCATTCACACTGTTGTTCTCGAACACGGTGTTCCAGATCGCGATGTCCGTGCTGTTGCAGTTCACCAGAATGTTATTCCCGTTCGAGTAGATCGGGATCTCTTCTCCACTGTACTACGTCTCAACCACAGCGCCATCCCTTACGAAGAGCGACGCTTCGAGCAGAGCGTTGTTGACCGGCTTTCCCGTGAGGGCGGGCGACGAGGAGGAGAAGAGAATGAGGGGCAGAATCAGCACGAACTACGGTCCACACGACTCTCATCGCTTACCACAAGCAGAACGACCAGCGTGCCGCCGAGCGCGATCTTCTCGATCGACATTCGCTTGCGCTTCTCGCGCTCAAACCGGTTCCACGAATACGCTTCCGACTACGCATTACGGACCGCCACACCTCCCACGCGACACTTGGCGTCATACATGATCGCGTGGATGGAGTACACCTTGAACCAGTGCACCAGGTTCAGCGCCGTGGTGTGGATCGACCAGTCGAGAATCTGGTGGATCTCGAAGAGGAAGGGGATGTACCGGTACAACTAACCATCACAGCAAGTGGCGAGCAATACGAAGAACATGCAGCGGTTGAGAATCGAGAAGGTGCGGTTGATGCTGTCGGCGATGAAGTTGTCCGACGTGGGGAAGCCGTGCCGAATCTGCAGCGACGAGACGAAGATGTACACCATCTGAACCAGCATGAAATAGATCAGCGACGGATTCGACCCGAACTCGATCTGCGTGGCGGAGGGAATGTAGAGGAAGCAGAAGAAGATGCAGCCCAGACAGAAGAGACAGTGGAAGACGATCTTCCCGAAGAGCCAGCCCTTCACGTACAGCAGTCGGTCCAGCATCATGATGGAGATCTGAATCACGATCGCGTACAACGAGGGCGTGGAGTAGTAGTTGTTCTCCAGATCGATCAGGAGCATCTGCCAGTGAGGGTTATGGAATGACGGAAAATGGAACGATTTTGGATATGTTGTTCTGGGTCATGGTGGGGAAGAAGAGCATGATGTAGATCAACGACACCACCTGCACAGAGATCAGCCAGCTGTAGCACGACCGACCGTCCTTCGTGGGGTGCGTGCGACCCGTCTAGGGATCAGCGATGATCATGGATCCCTGTACGCTGTTCTCGTAGAGAGAGGGGAACACGGCTTGGAGGTGGATCGAGAACTAGCCATTACTCACACACTCCTCTCTCACTCGCTCGTTCATCCCGCGCAGCAACCGGTTCATCAGATTGTTCTTGTACACGCTACGCGTTAGTCGCATCCCCCACATCCCACAATTTCTTGCGCTGGAACATGGAGTGGACGATGCTGCGCATTCTCTCCTCCTCGCTCGTGACGCTTAACGACTCGTCGCTGCGATGTGGGGACGCGGGGGAGTCCTCGTCCTGTTTCTCCTCGTCCTTCTTCTTGTGGATCACCTGTCCATCACCATGAACCACTGATCGCACATTGTACACGATATGGTGTTCGATGCTGCGCTCCCACAAGCCGTTCTTCTTCAGCAGACTTCGCATGACCATCACACACGCGATGATGATCACGTTCGTCGCCATGTTGATGATCTTGACGCCTCGCTTGTTCGAGTGCTTCACCAGCCCCAGCAGCGACAGTGGCTGAAAGAGCGAAGAGCTCACTTCGGGCGGGTTGGCGCTACAGACCTCCTACTCGTGACAGCCACGCACAGAGCACACAAAGAAGGTGATGTAGTACTGCCCGCTGTCGTTCACGCACTGTCTAAAGAAGGGGAGCTGCACACAGTACTTGATCGCCATGGAGATGCACTCCACGATCAGGTAGAAGGAGTAGCACCAGTGCGGGATCATCAGCGAGGAGGGCAGCGCCAGCACGGAGAGGATGAACAGCTCGAGCATGGAGGCGAGGTCGTGCTCGCGGATGCAGATCGTGATGAGGATGAAGATGAAGAACAACTCGTACAGCTTCAGCTTCCGCCAGTCCGTCAGCCGGTTGTAGAAGTCCAGCGCCCGTCCCAGCACATCCGTGGACTCCACCGCCTTCTTGTTCGCGTCCTCGTTCCACTCCTCCTCGCTCTCCAGCTCTCTCCTCCGCCGATTCGGCTTGTAGAAGGACTGGAGCATCGACGGCTCGTGGCTCTGGTTGCAGAAGCACTCCGTTGCATCGCCGTCGAACACTTTGTCGACGATCTGCTCCTTCAGGCGCTGCGGCAGCTGTGTGATGTCCTACGCGTCAGTCGTCGTCTCCGCCCTCACGATCAGCACCGGCAGAATCGTGTTCATCTGGACCAGAATTTGCGTGATGTTCTTCGACAGCGTCACCGCCTCCAGGTTGAGGCTGCCCTCCTTCGTGTCCACGTCGGTGAAGCGAATCTTGATGTACTTGAACAGGTCGGTCGGGAGGCGTTGCTTCAGCACCATGTACAGGTTGTTCTGCGAGAAGACGAGACGTGTGCTCACGATGCGAGTGAGCTCAACCACACTGCTCTTTCGCTTGTTGTTCATCGTCAGACTACGCCTGAGAGGAGCGTCCAGTCACTCACGTCCGCTCTTGGTAATCAATGGTCACTAAACACTTCTTGAACTTGCCCCGATTCGTCACCTTCTCCGTTCTCCCGTGACACGTGTGCGCCTCGAAACTGAACTGTCGCGTGTCCGTGACAGGGAGTGTCGTCACGGGCGCTGAGTACGACGAGGGACGGTTGTAGTTGAACGGATTCACCGCATACACGGAGAACTCATATGTGGTGTTGGGCAACAGCGTGGTGATCTTTCCCTGGAGTTGGTTGCTGGCGTTCCTGGTGAAGGGTACCACCACCTTCATCACCGGTTTGTTCATAAGAAAGGACTATCCCTGAGAAGAGCGCACGGGCGGTACGTGGGGCACTGTGCGGTACTTCACCACAAACGGCTGCTCGGCGCACGACTCGTCCACCTCGCTGTTGGTCACCGTGATCACCGCGTTGTAGGGCGACGCGCAACTCACCGCGATGATCGGCGCTTCCGGCAAGTCTAGTCGTCACGTCACGCCATCACAGTCACTGTCTCCCTCCTTCAGTCCCTTGGCTGCCTTGTAGCGTTTGACTAGATACTCCTTCAGCCGCACGAACCACTCACGGTTCGCCTCCACCACTACACGTCAGACAGCACTCACACCCACACCCTCCTTCCGGCGGACGTACGCCTCGTTCATCTGCTGGAGGGTCTTCTCTCTCTTCTTGCCCGCCCTCTTCTCCTCGTCCTTCATGCTCTTCAGCACCACCCCGTACATGTCGGAGTTGGAGATCATCTTCTGGAAGTACAGAATCACCACGATCAGCATCACGGGCAGCATGCCGCGGATGCTCAGCGGGTTCTCGCACTTCACGCTCACGATCGTGTCGTCCATCTGCACCGTGCATGTCGGCGCGCCGTCGTAGTCCATCAGAACCAGCTTCGTCAGCCCGATCGTGTGCCAGACGGGGATGCAGTACGAGCCGATGCAGAAGTCCGCCTCCTGGAAGAAGGGCAGCTGGAAGAAGGTGTACGCAGCCAGGTGGAGGAAGGAGAGAACCAGCAGAAGCGTCATCGAGAGACTGTTGCGCTTGCGCATCTTTTCGGGGAACACGATGAAGAAGAGAATGTAGATGAAGTACACGGCGCTGATAAGCGAGGTGAACGTGGAGGAGAGGATCAGAATCAACATCGATGTGATCTTGTTGATGTTCAGCACCAGGAAGTGGATGAAACGGTCCACCGTTTCCTCCTTCTCGTCCATGTCGCTCGAGTCCGTCAGGTCGTTTCGGTCCGACGACTGGCTGAAGCCCAGACCGCTGCGGAAGCGAGCCACCGACGCCGACAGCGACGCCTTGATGATCTGATAGGTCGAATCCTTGCGCGACCGCTGGAGCTCCTGCTCGCTCACCTGCTTTCTCTCGCGCGTCTCGTTGGTGACGGCAATTTGCAGGACGGAGATGAACATGAGAAGGATGTTGAACAGGAACTGGTACTGCGAGAGCTGCGACAGCATCAGGTAGTGGTTCCACTGCTTGCTCTGCGTCGGCCGGAAGGTGTCTAGTCATCACTCTTCGAGGAGAAGGAGACCCGTGAGACAGGCTACGACGAGGTACTCGCAACACGTGGTTATGATCTTCACGACGAGAATGAACTGCGTCCGCTTGTAGAGGTCGAACGAGGTATTGAAGAGAAGCAGCGGCAGTAACATGATGCTGAACAGGGAGTCCACGCTGTCCTGACAACCTATCCCTCACGCGTCTCTTCAACGCATACAGCATACCACCAGCGCGATGATGGAACACGCGCGCAGCAGCGACAACGCGTGACGCTCGTAGGACAGCGAGACGGTCACCAAGAAGTCCATGACGCGGATGATCACGCTGTACACCACCAGCCAGGTCTGCGTGATCGTCTCCTCGATCTCCTGGATGTAGTTCGCGTCCTTCTCTTCAGGCAGCACCGTCGGCGGACTTTCCGGCGTCCGAACCTCCGTCTGGCTGCCCTTGGTTCGGAACAGGATCGTGCTGTTGTCCAGAACGCTCTCCTCCAGCGACTCCGAGAGGACTTCCGTGCTCGCCTCCTGGGGCGTGGGCGTGAAGGAGAAGGCAAGTGGATGTGACGGCAGGCGCGGAGTCGGTGCGTCGGGAATGAGGTCCAGATCGAACGATGAGAGCGGCGAGCTGGGGCTGAGAGTGCGCGGCGTTCGCAGCACGGACGGGCTCGCGGAGTTCGGCTTGCTCTGACTGGCTCCGTTGGCTTTGATCTGCTGCAACGTCCGGTAGAAGGAGTCGCTTCGTCCCGTCGTCATCTGCGTTCTACACATCATCTCCTCCACGGACACCCACATGCGCTCCGTGTGCTTCACGCGGTAGTACTCCTCCACGTCCTTCATCCGACTCTTCTCCTGCTCGCGGCGCGGCTTCAGCAGCTGCGGGAAGGTGTGCAGAATGAACTGTCTGTGGATCGCGTTGACTTCGATGTGGAACTGCGACTTCGCGTCTTCCTGCACCACCTCCGCGTTGTCGTTCTCCTCCGCGGTGCGCCCGTAGTACATAAACACGCTCAGAACCAGACCGCCCATCGTCGTGAAGAAGAACTCCAGCTCGCCGTACCAGATGTTGGAGGTGAACGCAGTCCACTCCGGCGAGCCGACGTCGGGGTAGTGGTCGATGGAAGGCGTCCACTTGGTCATGCCCAGCGAGGCGAAGAAGGGCTTCCACTTGGGAACGATGGTGGCCATGAAGCTGAATTGCGCGGCATAGCTAGACATGAGAGAAGGAGGAGGGACGGACACGAGGAAGATCTGACAGCACAGCGGAAGGAAGCAGAGACGGTAGCTGGTGACCCAGCGCGGGTAGAACCTCACGCCCTTCCAGAGCGTGACGATGAACTGAACGAGGAGGACGAAGTTGGGCACGGTGGGGTCGCACATCACGACGAGCGTCACGATCAGCAACATCGCCTTCGGGAGGTGCACGAAGAGGATGATGAGGATGATGTGGATGTAGCGAATCACGCGCGACAAGAGGTCCTGGAACGACCCGAAGTCGTACTCGGTGTCACTTCCTGCTGTCGGCTTCGGCTCCTCCTTGGTGTCCGTGGAGTCGACGAAGAAGGGCTTATTCGAGTCCACCATCAACCGCTTCTACCTCTCAGCCAACAGCGAGAGTACTACCAGATACTGAACGCGCAGAATGCACACGAGAGAGTCCAACAGGCCCTGCGAGCAGTAGTACAGCTTGGACAGAATGGAGGCGGCTATGGGTCAGAGCGAAGCGACGCACGCACTCTCCGGAATGAAGCCCAACTCGTACAGGTGGATGGTGCCGTTCTGGATGAAGGAGAAGGAGTTGAAGAACTGAAGGAGGTACGAGTTGACGACGGGCAGCATCGCGACGTACCTGGTAGTGAGACAACGACAACGAACCCACTTCACGCAGAACAGAAGGATGAAGAAGATGCCCACGATGTACCATTGCAGAATGGACTCCTTGTAGCAGATCTGTCGAATGATCAGGAAGCTCAGTACGACGAGCTGCAGCAGGTTCAGCACGGTGGGAATGCCCTGGAACAGAATGGTGTATACGCCGAGCAGGTACAGGTGGATCGAGTAGTACTTCACACAGCCGATCGCCTTCTCCACGCAACTCCAACTACAGTGAAGACGACACGACGAAGACTACATGAACCCCGCTTCCGAGTCCTCCTCCTGTCGCTTCATCTCCTCCTCGATGAGCTCGCTGGTGCTCTTGTCGCACTCCGCCAACATCCGAAGCGCAGCCGTGAGCAACAGCCACAGGTACGAGTTGAACGCGAACAGCCACGGCGCGACGGTGCCCAGTTCCCACGACGCGGGGATCTGCGAATACAGCGACAGCACGCGCACCAGCGTGTTTTCGTTCCACTCGTCCTACGCCTCATTCTCTTCCTCTTCCGCTACGGTGCAGAGGAGCGCGTAGCCGATCTGGACCAGCAGCGTCCCCACAGCGAACCCGAGCGAGAGCGCGTACACCTTCTTCGCCAGCGTGACCAGCAGGAGCACCACGAACACGATGGAGAAGACGCTGGTGTTGGCGGCCAGACTCGCCAGTATAAGGAACAGTGCGAGGAAGTTGAACAGAGAGATGCAGTTCTGGAGGATGAAGAGATATCGTCTCTTGCTGTGTCGCTTCTGCAGCTGCGTTTCACTCGGGGTGTGCGAGACGAGCTCCACCACCGTCGGCAGCTCAAAGCCACTGCCCTCTTCGCTGGCGCTGGCGCTGCGCGACGTGCTGTCCACGAGAATGTGGGTGTTCTACACAACAGGAGGGTGTTTCTGGCATACGTGATTGATGAAGGCGATCAGAAGCACCATCAGGTACTCCACGTACAGGTGGTGGTACGGACTCAGCCCGCCGTTCACCACGAACACCACACGATGTACCCACGTCGGGGTCGCCTCCAGCCACTCGCGCGGAAGCATGATCATGACGACGTGCACGAAGAAGATGACGACGAACACGATGAAGAAGCAGTGTCGCAGAAGTGCGCGCGGGTATAGTGTGAGACTGATCGCCTTCGCGTGGGACGAAGTGGATTCTTGCGTGTTCAGGAGGTGGGTGCGACTGATGCTCTGACGCGACATGGCTGGTTGGGACGCGACCTCGTTGGGAGACGACTCTGTGACGACCTGCTTGCTGAACTCCTTGTTGTTGCGGAGAGAAAGCACGTCGAGAAGAACGAGAAGAGCGACGACGAGATTGATCATCGAGGTGTTCGCGATGCAGTAGCCGATGACCAAGAAATAGAAGATGAAATGTGTGATAATGCTGCAGGACCAACGGGAGAAGCTATTCGTCAGATGATGCGCTGATTACCCACAATGCGAAGAAGGACAGGAACAACGCTTCCATCTTCGTCCAACAGTCCGTACCGTCTTCCTCCAGCGTCTCATCCTCGGAAGCGTCGGAAGAATCATCCCCCACTTTAACTTGCTCCGAGGAGCAATTCTTGTTGTAGACGATGACAGTAACAAACTCCAGAGACAGAATGATCGCTTCGCGCAGATCTTGGGAAATGTGCCAGAACATGGATTTGGATTCTGTCATCCACTGTATAGGTACCTCTCCCTGTGGATAATGATCCGGGAACAACGATTTGAGGAGCATTTGCAATCCCCGACCACACGTGATTCCAAAGGATCTACGTTGAAACTGAACAGTACAACTCACTTTATGATGAATACCAAGAGTGTGAAGGCAAGGAGCTGACCGCGTTTGCACAGCGAGAGCGTGCTCAGATCCGACACATTTCTTGACCACAACGACGCCAACGTGATGAGGAAGAGAAAGAGAGGAATGTCAAATCCGTTCATCCCCGAGCAAGCGAAAATGAAGAGGACAACCATGGGCAAGAAGAGGACCCAGTACTTTGGCTCTTTGATTCTCTACGCATGATCCCAAACTTCTAGGAATACGCCTCGGTACTGCTCGCTCAATCGCATAAGGGATACGATAGCCAACATGAGAACGGCAATCTCCATGCAGAAGAACAGGAGAAACCCCTTGGTTGTTGTGATAACGTGAATGCCCCAAACGCTCATTATCTATCCGTAACCCCTTTCGTTCATTCTTACCGTTTTGTTGATCACTCCAAACGTGGCGATAACGTCCAGAACCACCGTCACGGACGATAACACCAGGCACGCCACGAGAGGAATCACGAGCTTGCTCCTGTAGTTCTTCTTATCGGCCACGACAACAATCCATATCGAAAGGATCGAATAGAGGAAGGACAGGAGATGATGTCTGAAGAACTGGAGACAGTAGAGGAGCAGGGTGAGCACGATGAGGTGACAGCAGTTCTTCGTTCTAACGTCAATAACGGTGATGATGCCCTACTCACTCATTCTGCAGCGTGTATTCTCTGTAGGAAATGCCAGGAATAGAAGTGCAGTGGAATGGATTCTTCGTAGAGTAAAACTGGAAAAGGGATCCTTTTGCTCGTGAAGGACCCAGTTTGGGTGTTTGCAACAAAGAGAGGAGATGGAAGAGGCGACCGACACCTCGTCATACTCCACAATGCTCTGCACAAGCTGCAGGTTGTACTTGGCTTCCGCAATGATGCGTCCCTTCATCTCGCTCTCCGTCAATTCTCCGTCGTCCTTCTTCGCGAGAATCGACAGGGACTGGAAGAACCCCTCGTGGTCCAGAACGAGCAGATTGCAGCACGGACCGTCCACCGTCTTGCTCACGTGTCTCTCCTTCGCGAACTTCTCGAAGAGACGGCTGGCCTCCGTGACGCACTGGCTCTTGCTCAGCTTCGGAAGGAGGTCGCAGATGCAGCGCTCGTAATCCACGCGCCCAATCACGCGCAGCCGCAAATCGGGTTCTGCCGTGGCGTCCGAGATCTCCGTCGAGTGGGAGTCCGACGAGAAGGCGCCGATGGAGGAGTCCTGCAGCGTGCTGACGGTGGAGGCTGTGTGGTGAGTGCTGACAGTGGAGGCGGTGTGGTGCGTGTGGTAGCTGCGCAGGTCGTTCATCACCTGAGAAGATAGCGTCGTGGACAGCGAGGAGGACGTGTGCTCGCGCTTCTCCTCTTCGCGAATCATCCACGTCGAATACGTGAAGAACAGGCGCGAAACGATGTCCGCGAAGGACAGTCCCTTAAACGCGCTCTACTGGTGAGGGATGGGAGGAGGCGCAACGAGGTAATCTGCGTTGATTCGGTTGTTCTCCATATCCGTGGAGTTCATTTCTAGGATCACGCGGCGCTCCTCCTCGGCGTTCTGCATTCTAGGGTTCAGCGCTGACGTCATCCCTCACGCCTTCTTCCGCTGATTCGGGTCTGCCGCGATCGTCTTGAACAGTCTCCGACGCCCCGACTTGGAGTGGTACTTCTGCATGTACTTCACTCCCTTGATCACCTACGCCTCACACGCCTCTCCCTCACGCACCTGATACGCGATGGAGCCCACGAAACGATATCCGAACAGCATGCCAATAATCACGGTGAGAATGACGCCATACACAGTGACGGCGTTGAACTAGTTGTCACGGACCACGACAAGACACACGAGAAGAATGCCTCCGGCGTAGATGAAGTTGCCCGCCACCCAGAACACGACCAGCTTCGAGCGGAACCGTTTGTAACTACGCGTGACGCAGAGGAGGAATACCGACGAGACCTCCATGTCGTGCTGCGCCTTGTCGTTGTTGATGAGGTTGCTATCACGCGTTCCCCACGTCACGTCGTGCACGTTGCAGAAGGAGTAGATGATGAAGATGTTCATGAAGGTGGGCAGCATGAATCTACGGATAAGAAGCACGTGGAGGCGGAACAGGTATTGCACCATGGTGGGCAGAATGGAGAAGAGTTGTCCGTGAATGATGGAGCAGATGATGGTCACAAAAGACGAGGCGAAGGCAGCCACGAGAACGAAGGCGTCCACAGCCTTCATGGAATAGAACGTCACTACGGGTCAGACAACGATGACTCTCCAACAGAACATGGTGAAGAGCAGCAACGAGCCGTAGGCGATGTAGGAGATGCGATACACTTCCTTGTTGTCTCGCGGGTCGTTACCCAGCGCGTAAATGAACTGCGGTTCAAGGAACGAAAAGAAAGTACTTGAATGCCCGTCACGGTGAGATAAATGGCGTTCAGACAGTACGTGGTCACGGACTGGTTCCCAAACTCGGCGTTCAGAACAATAGCAAACGTAAGGTACATATTGGCGACTTGCGTGAGCGTCATGACTACGAGTTAGTTCCATCGCGTACACAGGACTCAGATTCACGCTCAAATACACCAGCTGGCAGGTGAGAAGGAGCTTCCTGCCAAAGCTGTGTCCCGACTCCGTGTACAGGCGACTCCACTCCTTCATCGCGTACAGGCCCGCGAAGAACGAGCCGTTCAGCCAGCGACGACGCTGCCGAATCAGGATGTTTAGGTTGGACGGGATATCTGTCGTCGCGATCGCCGTGTTCACTACGCGTTAGCGACGGGGCGAGAAGCGACCGAAGTGCAGCGTGTAGTTACAGTCCTTCTTCACCAGCATCTCAAAGCCCATGATACGGTCCTCCGCGAGGTACATGTTCGCGCTGAACGGCTCCACCACCAGGCGGTTCTCGTCGCTCTCCAGAAAGAAGTACTTGTCCAGCGGCGTGCCCTGAAGCGCCTCGTAGCGGTACGCCGAGAAGGCGCCGGGAAGCACAGAGACGTAGCCAAAGACGCTCTCCATGGCCTTCTCCAGGAAGTGCGACACCTTGTACTCGAAGAACTGAGCGGACTGGACGGGGGAGGCTTTGGACGCGTTGAGGGCCTATTTGTGATGCCAGTGCTTGCAATCCTACAAGAATCTCGCCGCAGCAGCCTCCGATCTGCGGGTTCTCCTCCATCTCGTTGTACAGCTGGATCAGCGCTGTTGGCATGGGCTAGTCGTCAGGGAGAAGAGCAAACCTCACCTTCGTTCCCACGTCCAGCAGCGTGATGAACTGGGGGTTGAACTGTCTGGCGAATCCGCGCATGATCCACAGGTGCGACGACAGCTTGCCCATGTTGTGTTCCTTCACGGCGAAGATGATGTCAAACGGCGTGTAGAAGCTCTCGTTCGCGATGGAGCCCTTCGAGATCCGTCGCTTGCAGTGGTAGAGGTGCAGCTGCAGCGTGGGAATGCGCTTCGTGAGCGCCACGATGTCCCGCTCCGTGTAGCGCTGTCGCAGCAGCTCCATGTGGTGCTTCCACGCCTTGATGCGTCGCTTGTTGTCCTCCACCGCCACGTCCATCACCTTCGCGTCCTCCTCGGTGAGAAAGTGCTTGTTGTCGTCGCGGTACTACGCGATGAGTCTCGGGAGGAGGCGCTACCTGGAAAATGGAGGGATTCATCTTGTCGCGACCATCGATGATCACAATGACGATGATGTCGTCGATCGTCAGTCCGTACGAGAACTCGGGCAGGTTCTCGATGTTGTCCGCGATGCCTCGAAGCGAGTCGTCCAGCTCCTTGAACGATTCGTTGTACATGGTGACGGAAATGACCACCTTGGGCTTCTGGCGTCCAGGGAGAACGTCGATTCCGTACTCGGGGTCGTTGAAGCTCGTGATGTCGCCGAAGAAGGGACGGTAGTCCACGTCCTTGCTCACCGTCTTCCACGTCTCTCCCGTGAGCAGGCGCTGGATCTTCTGCGACCCCGTGGTGCTCTCTCGGTTTCCCTGTGGAATGTCTACACTCTACGCATGAAGGGTGAGAAGAGGAGGGACGTTGGAGAGCGCTTCATCGTACGTTCTCAAGGGTTCTTGGAGACTTGGGGCTTCTATTGATTTCGAAGAAGACTGGGACTGCTGCACCGTGCTCACCGATGCGGAGGGAGCCACGCTGCACGAGTTGTGATCCAGCGCCAAGGACACGGCGCGCTTCTTCTTCAAGTAGTTGTCGAGTGCGATTGTCATTTCTAGACGCGCCACGCGTTGCAAGTCACGCTCTGACATTGAATCACTCACTGGTTCCGTCGTTTCGAATGCCATTCGCGTTTCGGAAGAAGAATAAACTAGCGTGGGCAGGCATTCTTCGTCGAAGGGATGGGAGGAGAAGGGATATTAAGGGAAGTGGGGTCCCTCAGTTTTGAGAGTACATGTTGATGAGAGGCGTGAGGTGGATTGTTTCATCCCTAGTCCCCATAACCAACCCTCTTATTCTCGATACAACTCGTCATCAACCCCAATTCCACCAAAGCATACCCTCCCAACGCACAATCACCCTATCTTCAACAACCCATCTCCAACAAACACACCAGCACATAAGCAAATCATTCAACTCCTTCTCCCTGCGTTTTCTCGACAAAAGCACAACGAGAATCCAAGCGCCACCACCGCCGATCACCACCGTCACTCCAATCCCGACTCCCAGCAGCAATCGATAATCATGCACATAATACACCTCCTTCAAAAAGCTAACGAAGATATCCTTCTTCAGTATCGTCGCAATGCGCCTCGCAATGTCGCCCTGCCTCGCCCTCAAACTCGCAGCAACCTGATTGCCCCTCCACGCGCTCGTCTGACACTCCACGTACAACTCCATATAACAGAACGGCTCCGCGTCGATCCGGTAGTACAAGTAGTACACCGACAACTCCGCCTCGTCCACCTTCAGCAGCTGCGCCAGACCCTTCACGACCAAACCCTCTGTCTCCTCGATCTTGTCGTAACGCACGCCGTTCACCGACAGCCCAAAGCGAAGCCAGCCACGCCCGCTCTTCACCTTCATCTCGCTGCAGTACTCCTGCTCCGTCTTCCACGTCATGCCCTTCTCGCCCTCCACGCATCGTCGCGTCATCACTCCCTTCAGTCCATTCTCGCACGGCAGACGCGCCACATCGCCCACGCTGATCATCGTTCCGTCATTCGTCTTGCAGTACTCGTCGTTGTTCGAGTACAGCGCTAACTGCCTCATCACGAAACAGTCCTTCTCCGGAGCGGCTACATCGTCACACACTCTCCCAGCGCCTACAGCGTGCACGCAGCATGAACGCGTGGTACGATGTCTTCAGCGACGCCAGCGGGATGGAGAGCGTGAAGCGCGTGCCCCAGTCCAGCGCCGTGCTGTTCAGCAGCGAGAAGGAGGACTCGCGCGCGATGCCGTACGCGTCGTAGTACATCAACACGCCGAAGAACTCGAAGGAGTGCGGAACGCAGTCTTCCCCGCGGGTAATCGCGATGGTGTTGATGTGGTGGTAGTTGTACCCCGCGTGCTCGTACAGGATGTAGTCGTCTCGCGTCGCGTTCCACGTGTGCGAGGACACGTACGGGCTGTTGAAGATGTAGAACGCGTTGTCGCACTGTTCGTCACACCATCACACCACACCCACATTCACTGAGGACGACACCAGCGGGAACGACGAGTAGTAGTGGAACTCGGAGCTGGATAGCAGCATGAAGTTCAGTGCGAAGCGAATGCGCGGCTTGGAGAGCAGGTGGCGGTGGATCTCCACAGCGATGGTGTTCACGCCCTGGTGGAGGTACAGGTGCGAGAAGGACGCCGTCGTGTACCGCGCGTAGCGGAAGATGTAGGTGGCGTCGTTGTAGGAGTAGTGTGGCACCAGCGAGTCGTTCTTCTCCTGCACGCCCTTGTCTCCGTGCAAGTTGAAGTCCATGTTGTATCGCGTGATCTCCGCGTTGTTGATGTACAGAATCACGCCCTCACGCACCACCGTGTTCAGCAGCAGCACCGAGTAGTCGATCACCTCGTTGATCTACCCATCACACGCTCCACGCACACCCACCTCCACCTTCTTCCGCAGGTACAGACTCCCCTCCGACTGCAGCTCGAACACGTCTCTCTCCAGACTCCACGCCGCGTCGTCGAAGTCCGTGTCGCGCCAGTTGTACGGCACAGTGCTCCCGCTGAACGCGCGCCAGTAGTCGGAAGCCAGAATCACGTTGGTGAAGTGGAAGGAGCTCTTGCGACACGGGTACAGGTCCGACACGCTCCCACCCGCAAAGCTCGTCGAAAACACCACGCGGTTGAACTCGGCTGTAATCTCCACGCGGATCTCCTTCTGGCGGAACGGGCGGCTATTTCGTGAATTCCAGAAACAGGGAGTACTCCTTCAGCCGACAGATGGTGACGGTGACGGGTGTTCGCGCCAGGCTGGGCACGGAGACGACGCTCCACTGAGAGAAGAACGTTTTCCTGTCGAAGAGCACCGTGGAGTCCACAGCCACCTTGAAGAAGTACTCGTACGGGTCCTCAATCGTGTCTGCGATGCCGAAGTACGTCTCGCCTGCGGGCTGGGCTACGTGTCAGAAAACGGAGCGAAACGGACCCGTGCTGGCGATCGTGAACTCCACCTTGGTGGCTCCGAGGTCGTTGCGGAGCGTCGCCGTGAAGACAAACGTGTCGATCTTCTCCAGACAGCCCGTGACCACATACCCTGACATGTTGGAGTCGCTCTCCTCGCGCACGGGGTACGGGATCAGCTGGAGCGACGAGGGCAGCTCGGGCGTGATCTGAATCGCGTCGTGGTTCCCACGCACGCGGATCTCAATCGGCGTGATGGTCGCGCCCACCACCACGCTCTGCTTGTTGGGAGTCACCACGACCTCGGGCTCCTTGTGCGAGGCGACGAAGAAGGTGCGCACGGTGGAGTTGGCGTTGGGCACGACCTCCTCGTCCTTGAACCAGTTGTTGTGGAAGACGAAGAGCGAGTCGTCCTGTCGGTACAGCGTGAAGTCGCTACGCCTCAGCGCCTCTACCAAACCCTACCAATCGCGCTCCACCTGCAGCCAGAACACGTCCTTCATCACCTCGAAGAAGAACGCTCCGTTGCGGTCCGCCACCACCTCCTCCCACTGGTTCACCGGCTGGATGCGGTCCTCCGTGAGGAAGAACGCGGAGCGGTTGCCCGTGATGGTGCCGTAGAACACCACGCCCTGCGCCAGCTGCTTCACCTCGATGGACAGCACGCAGTTCCACGACGCATCGAGTGTGGTGAGCGTCACGGTGAAGGAGGTGCGAGCCAGCGCCGAGAAGGGACGGCCTTCGATGGTGCCCGTGTAGGGATCGAGCGTCAGTCCGGACGGCAGTGCGGGGGTGATGGTGAAGCGACGCGTGGCGACGGAGAAGGAGGTGGGGATGAGGAGAATGGAGTCGAGCGTCTTGACGGAGATCTCGGAGACGATGATGTCGGAGGAGTGGTACTGCAGAATGGGCGGGAGATACTCGTCTATGGGTGAGACGGCGAGACTGGCAGGACTGTTCAGCACGTGGAAGTGGAAGGGCGCGGTGAGATGCAGCGTGTTGACCTCGTTCCACGCGGTGAGCGTCACCCTCAGACCGATCAGCCGATTGCCCTGGTCCATCACGCCCTGCAACGCGCCTGTGAGTGGGTCCAGCGTCACACCGTTGGGAAGAAAGTCGGAGGAGAAGCGATAAGTGTAGGAGGAGAGAAGAGCGGTGTCAAGCCACGGCGTTAGCACGAAGGTGGAGTTGAGCGTGATGGTGTTGTCGGACACGGGATACGACAGAGGCGAGAATGTAGGCAAGAGAAAGGAGGTGGAGGGGATCGTGTGGAACGCGAAGGACCGCGGCGTGATCCACTGGAGGTGGAAGTTGTGGGAGGGCGCCTTCATGGCGAAGTACTCCACGCGCACGGAGCGGTACCCGCAGTCGAGGAAGTTGATGGGTCGCGTGTACTCCACCAGCGAGGAGACGGACTTGGGGAACACGCTCCACGAGTCGTACACGAGGAATTTGTCGATGTAGATGCGGTACAGACTGTTCTTCTAGGCGTGAGGCGAGGCGAGGAGCACCACGTGTGAGAGCGGCGAGTCGTCGAGCAGGCGGAAGGAGTAAAAACCGTCCTCGCAGATGAACAGATAGCCCGTGACGACGATGAGTTGGCTGATGTCGTTGCGGAGCAGCTCCACGTACAGCGGAGAGCGGAAGTCGCCGGAGTCCCAGTCCGTGCTGTTCATGGTGCCCGACTTCATCAGGTTCATCGTCGCTTCGGGATTGGTGTTGATGACCGCCATGTCAGCCATGGACACTGGATCCACGGGAGTGTAAATGGCGTAGTGCAGACCCGTTCGGCGTGTGTCTAGAGTGAATGGAGCACAGAAATGGGACTCGTGAAGACGAAGAGAAAAGTACGCTCAAATACGCCTAAAGTATTTTCCGCGCGCAGCGTGATGTTCCTTGCGCCAGACCAAGTACCAGAATACTCCCCAGCAATCGTCATCTTCACAGGATCGATTAGGAGGCCTTCCGGCACCGGGTCCATAAGTAGAGAAGTAATAACAGTATTTGAGTGAACTTGGATTCCCAGGAGCTGAATACCCCTTGGGATTGCGAGATCCTGAGGATCTATATAGAGAGAAGACGGTCGTTCGATGACTACAAGTGAGCTGTGAAAAGAGACCGCACCCCCTAGCCTCAGCAGAAAGGGAAGAGATCGTCGATTTGACGAAGAAATCGTGTAGACAAGAACCTCTTTCCCACTGTCCGCTTTCCCCTGGAGCACCCCGTCCCTCAAAAGGAGTCCGGACGGGAGTTCTGGCTGAATGGACATCGTTCCAGGAAACGGATCAGTGCAAACCACGTTGTCGATCTCAGTGAATACGGTAGCAATCACGTTTGTCGCAGTGCACTGGATGCACTCGCCCAGATCACCTACGCCGATCACGCCAGAATCCAAACTCCACATAGATACACCACTGAGAAGAACGCAAGAATCACATATCGGTACATAGTTATGGCGAAAGAACACGAGTGCCAGAATTCGGGCGTGTTTTGCTCTTTGGAAGGGAAGGCGTCTTCCTTCCTTAGGAATAACGGGTTGAAACTGCTTGATAAAATAAACACGAAACACAAGAATCATTACCACCACTTACTCATCGCATTGCTCACCTTGCCAAACAGCCATCCAATCTGCACATCACACACAACGTTCATGCAAACCTTCTTCTCCTTCTTCTGCTTCTGCTCCTTCTCCTTCTTCTTCTGCTCCAAACGGCTTTCTATCGAGCTGAAGCCATAGCAGGCAACGGCCTGGTCTATGCGTGAAACATCCGTGATAGGATCACCTCCCTCCTCCTCGTTCGTGAAAATGTCATCTACGAAGCCCGAGTTCTATAAGTCACCAGAAACGGTAGAGAAAACGTCGTCGATCGTGGCGGAGGAGACGGCGTGCGAGGCAAGCACACGACTACGCATCATCACACACAACCGCTCCCACTCAATGATCTCCTTGATCTCCTTCTCCTTCTCCTCTCCCTCCGTCTGACGAACGGTCACGATGATTCTCTTCTTGTGCTAGGAATCACGCCTCTCCCCTTTGCCCACCTTCTCCAGCGTTACGGACGTGACGCCCGGCGTCTGGATGATGCTGCTCTGCAGCGAGTCGCTCACCGTGGCGTTGTCCAGAGAATCGACCTACAGTGAAGGGAGAGAGGCAGGCCCAACGGTGAACGTGTAGGTCTTAATCACCGTTTCCTTCTGCTTCACCGCCTCTGTGGTGTTGCTGGGGTGCTCCTTCACGAAGGCAGCATCAGCCTCATTCAAATACTGTTTCACATTGTACAGGGTTCTGCGCGAAATCGCTCTTGCGTGCTCGTTTTCCGAATCAGCCATTTCCTTCTGCACCTCACCAACCGAAACAGGGCACTACCATCTTTTCTACCAAACCGGGGTGATTCACGAGGATGCTTTTATTTGCTGGGTTCGTCGACAAAAACTCGAGAGCGCGCGTGGCCATCAAGCGAACTTCCTCGTCTTCGTCCGACATGTATGTAACGAGTCCACTAATGAATTCTACAGTATGATTCCCGCAGCGACGAATGGTACCCGGCTGTTTTGCCATGATCTGCTGACTGTCGGGATCAGAAGCGAGCGTGAGCAACTGGTGCACGACTTGACGAATGCCCGATGCAATGTCGTCTCCCACAATACGATCCATGCTTTTGTTCTCTAAAGTGGATTCATTCTGCAACTGGCGTGCTTTTGAATTGTGGGGGAGTGGGGGCATGGAACGAGAGTCATTCCACATGTCTTCCCGTCGATCCAGCAAGATTCGGTGGGATTGAAAAACGAGAGTGCGTGCAACAAACCGATTACCGAAAGGAATAACTGCTGCTCGTCCCCTCTCTCCCAGAATAAAAGGAAGGAGAGCCCTCAACCAACACCGTCCTCTTCTCCTTCATCTGCTCACTCTTGCAAAACGGGCACGCTACACCATGAAATGATTCCAACAACAGTACGGGACTTCACGCGACTCGCCACGCTCTCCCTCCACACATGATTTGGATTCACGGAGCAAACCCACCAGATGATGCGCGTATCGTTATAGCGAAGTGTCTCCTTCCAGACCTGATACTCCAGAATGTGGTGGTGGATACTCTGATGCATACTGTGGTCGACCAAGCTCAGCTCCTTCTCGTCCTCTTCCTGCGGGGGGTACAGGGTAATGTCCGAATCCACCTCCGTATCACCGTTGATGTACAACTCCTCGTAACTGATGGGACTGAAGACATCGGCAGGCAGCTCTTCGTAGTCCTCCTTGTAGGGGTCCTCAATGGACGGAGGAGGGAGGGATGGACAGTTCAGCCAGTTGTATGACTCTTCGAAGAGATCCGGATACACATCGAAGAGACGCGTTGACACAGTCTGGTCCTCGCGGCAGTGAGGGCAGCTCTGCTCATTGTCTACGCCTCACTTCGCTTCGCTCTCCCGTACTCTCCATGCACTTGACACGTTGCTGGATTGTCATCTTGTACAGGTGGTTGTATTTGCACTTCCACACGTACGGCTTTCTGCTTGTGTAGATAATCTGGTCATTACACTCCGAACAAAGGCGTACATTGCCTGCCTGCAATCCTCCATTTTCCACCATGTCCAACTCGGCAGCGAGGGTCGGATAGCGCGTCAGAAGACTGTTCGTCACCGAAATCCGCTTGTTACTGCAGAACGGGCATGCTACCAGTCACAGTATCCGATAACGCATACGTTGCAGTCGTCGATTCTCCTTATCGACGCGTTTCCTGCATTTCGACTTCCAAACATGATCTTCGCCTTTCGGACACTTCCACCACACGTAGCCGTCGTAGTTGTATGGAATCGCGTTGGGCTTCAGCGTGCCGTTCCGAACCGAATCCCATTGCTCGACGGAGTTCGGAATGAAGCGCTGCAACGACAGCTCCGGGTTCACCGCCAAATCGATGTGCTTCACCTTGTAATGACGCGCAATCGGAGACGCCAGTCGCGGGTTACAGAATCGCTTCTCGAGCACGCGGAGAACCGGACATCGAATCATATAGGAGAATGAGAATGAGACGCCAAGACAGTCATTATCGGCCCGTTTTTTGGAATGATTTGATGTGACAAAAGAGAGTTCGCTACGACTGCAAAGTATCAAAATGGCACTTCATTTTGGTAGGCATACCGATATTACTCTACTCTGCTTTGCGTTGTTTGTCGTCGGAGGTTCGGTTCGGACACGTCGTTCACGTATAGTAGTATCGTATTCGTGTCCGGAGAATCAGGTCGGTTTGGTTCTGAAACTCAGTTCAGTGTCAAACCCCTCGAACTGTTCGTTCTCCTGGAGCATCGGCTATGCCTATACAGATAATGAAGATGAATATGTGTTCTATGACAGATATGAGCAGAGGGAAAATGAAACGTCACAGGTGTACGAGTACTGTGTTTTCCAAAGGAACGTGTTCATTTCCCTCCCGCATGCGTATCCCTCTGCACGCCGTCTCAGCAATAGAAACGACTGTCAAGAATCGTTGTCGTTTGATGTGTCTGTTCATTCCGTGTTTCTGGAATCCTTTATTATCCCGTCATCCCCTTCCCGTTTTGTTTACTACCGTGGGGTATCGCTCGTCGTCTGAGGCGTAGTGGAAGACGCTCTTCTCGACACAAATCAGTACTCTATGTCGCTGGAGCTGCGAAACATCTACCACGTGCAGACCGTGCTGCTGCACGCTCGCTCGGACTGCTGTCTTCAGCTCGGTCCCACGGACACCTGCATCCAGCAGAATCGCAGCGTGTTCCTCTCGCCCGCCCTCTTTCGCGACGAAATCCACATCGTCAACAAGCAGCGCGCCGTGTTCTCTATTATCCCCATCTGGAGGTACGACAACGCTGGACTGTCCATTCGATCGCTCGATGCCGTCGTCACCCCAAACGCCGACGCCACCCAGCTCGACATCGACTTCAGCGGACGACGCGAGTGGGTGAACGGTCTGTTCTTCCCCTCGACGCAGTGCATCTCCGCCAAGCACGCTCTCTTTCTCCTGGGCAGTCACGCCTCCAGCGAAGCCAACGTCTGGCACTTCATTGACCGCGTGGACTTGAAGAACGCGACGCTCCTCCCCTTCGGCCTCCTCAACGCCGAGTCCTTCACTCGCATCCGCGTCGTCGCCACGGTCCCGCTCGCCTGTCCCTTCTTTCTGGTGGCGGTGAACGCCATTCGCGCGCACTTCGGCGACTTCGTGTTCTTCCGGAACGAGGCGGTGCGCATCCAGCTCCCCAATCCCTCCATCTACGCCTATCACTTCGCACAGGGTGCCTGCAGGGCGTGTTCGTGTTGCCTCACGTGTAGCGTCCATTCCGTATTCCGTGAATCGCGTGACCGGCGTCATCACCAGTACCCGAGGTCCCGTTTCCGGCTCGTTTTCGGTCATCGGTGATTCTTGGGTTTTTTTGTGACAGCTAGGAACGTACAAGCAGGCGAACTCGCTGCTGGAGCACAACCACTGTGTTCCTCCCACGGTCACCATTCCCCTCTCCATCCGGCATTCCCGTATTCCCCTCGATTTCGGTTCACCGTAGAATGCGGAGTGCAGCACCTGTACAAGCTCGTCGTTCAGACCGACAGTCAGCCGCTCGCCCACGCGCGCTTCCTCCTCCACTACTCCGAGTCGCACGACCTCTTCATCGAGAATTCCCGCGGGAATGCGGCGATCTCGCGGTTCTTCTGCTCCTCACTGCACGCCGTGGAGCTGGAGAACCTGGACAGCGCGGAGGGCGTGGCGAAGGTATTTCTGGGCGATCACTGCATCGTCCACACGCGTTTCCGCTCCTCCGACCGCACGCGCTGGCTCCACCTCTCCGACATCACCCCCACAGAGCGTCGGGTGACGCAGGCAGGAGGTCAGATGACGGTGCAGTACGCGCTGGAGACGCGTGAGTCTGCGGGACTGCTGGACGTGTTCGTGGTGTCGCCCTCGCTGCTCGCGCTCGCGCTGAACGACCGGGAGCTCCTGGCGAGCCACGCCAACGCCTCGTTCACGCGCGTGCTGATCCCCGCGGAACTGGCGACAGCCAATCACCTCACGCTCCGTCTTCACTCCCAGCTGCCCTCGCTGGTTCACGCCTCCGTGTTCTCGTCCCTCGTCGAGCTGAGTTCGGCGCTGGTCGGCATCACGCGCTTTGAGCAGACGCTGTTCCTGACCTCGCTGCACCACGAGAGCGTCACCATCAACGCACTGTACTTCGCGCCCTGCTCCTCCTTCCCTCGCTTCGACGTCGCGCGACTCCAGAACGCGGAGTGGGTGACGCTCGCCTCCGTCCCGGCGCACAGCGCGTCTGTCGCTCCCTCCTCCTGCCTTCTCCCATTCAACAACCTCCTCCCCTCCTCTCAGTACCGCGTCCAGTTCAACGCCACGCAGCTTCCCCACATCACGCCCTTCTTCGCGCCCTCGCCGCTGTGGACGCACCAGGACTTCCTCACGCCCGGACTGGTTCTCTCCGTGTACGAGCGCTGCTTCAACTGGCTGGTGCTGGGCGAGCGCGAGATGGCCGACGTGGAGGGAAGCGTGCGGCTGATGTCGCACGGCCTGTTCTTCGACTGGACGAACGAAATCCTCTTCGGCGTTCCGGACGCCGCCCACACGCTCGACGACGACTCTGAGGGCATTTCCGAGCACTTGCAGCTCCAGTCCTGCGATGGGAACATGATGCCGCTCGTCCTCTCCCACGCCCCACACATCCCAACGATTCTCATCTACGACGGCGCCGAGCTGGTGTCCGCGGTTCCCGGGTGGCTGCGTCAGACAACCGTCACCGTCTGCTTGGAGCGCAATCGTGTGTTCCGCGTGAAGGCGGAGGAGGAGGGCGAACTCCGCGTCCGCAGCGATCATTGGGACGCTGTCGTCCATATGGCCCCCAACCAACCGGGCCTGCTGTCGACGTACGCGATCGAGCACCCGAAGGTCTCGTTCTCGTCCTCGCGCACGGCGGAACCCCAGGCTTGGCGGGAGAGAGTGGTGGACCAGACGACTCCCGCCTTCCTGCACGTGGAGGTCGTGGCGGAGGAGTCGTTCCAGTGGGAGGGAGATGTTTCCACGATTCTCTTCATCCACAACGCCGAGGAGCGGAGTGTTCTGATCTCCGGGTTGGGGGTGCGTGGCGCGATTTCGGAGGTTTATTTGGAGTGTCAGAAGTCGTGCCGAATTCTGTTCCATCACCCCTGTAACGAATCGCAGGTGGACCTTCAGGTTCTTTTCCCTCCCTCTTTCCCTCTCTCCTCCCTCACCTTTTCCCTCCTTCTCTTCCCCACTCCCTCCTCTCTCTTCCCGCTCCCACTCGCGTCTCCACACATTTCCCTCCTCTCCTCCTCCTCCTCGAATTCTCCCTCCTTCTCGACGCTTCTTAAATCATCCTCGCTTCTGTCCTTCTCGTCGCCCTCCACGCTCTTTTCGCTCACTCATCTCTCCTTCTTCTACTCCTCCTCCACCACCGACTCCATCTTCTTCCAACTGCTGTATTCCTCCGTCGTGCACACTGCCGTGCTGCCCTCCAAAACCCCGAACCAGTGGCACCTCGTCAATCTCACCCTTCCCTCACACCTCCTCACGCCCTCCTTCTCGCTCGTGTTCAAATCGTCACGTCGCAACACCGTGTTATCGCTTCGCTCGCTGCGCGTCTCCTCGTCCTCCTCCATACGCTTCGTCACGCGATCCGCCGAGAGCGAGCGAAGCGACGTCGCCACGCCCATTCATGACAAGCTCGAAACCATTCTGCGAGAATCCGACTCGCGTGGCAAGGACAAGTCGGAAGCACCTCCTGTGGAACCGCCGCGTGTGTGTGAGGAGGAGTGGGACCCGAAGAATCGCGTGTTGTGGAAGAAAACGCCTGCAGTGCGACACGTGTTCTTGAAGTGTGAGGCAGGAGGTCGCGTGCATCGGTTCTGTGACAGTGACGGCAATTGGGGAAGCGTGGAAGGCGAGTGTGTGGTGAAGAAGAAGGACGTGTTGCACATGTCGATTCAGCGTGTTGGAGAGGCGGGAAGTTCTCCCTCCAAATCTCCCGCCAAATCTCCCTCCAACTCTCCCTCTCAATCGTCTTCCAAGGTTCCCTCCAAGGTTCCCGCCAAGCCACGCAAGTGTCCCGCCACCTTCTCCGACACGCTCTTCTTTCCCGCCACGGCTCCCGCCCACTGGTCCGTCGTCCGCTGCCCCTCTCCGCTCTTCGGCGAGGTCAGACGCTTCTGCAGCGAAGACGGCGCGTGGGCGCCCGTCGAGGGATCGTGTCGCACTTGCCCGCCGCACAGCTTCCCGCTCTCCGCGCCCGAGGCGAAGGAGGCCGAGTGTGTGCAGTGCCCCTCCGGCAGCGCGTTTCTCCGCGGCAACCCGCTCAGCGCGATCAAGTGCTACGGCCAGTACTACTCGGAGGGCGGCGTCACGGACTGTCAGCTCTGCCACGGCGTGACGCGCGGCACCAAGAAGAACGGGAACTTCGCGTGCAAGGAGTGCGCGGGAGCCGTGGTTGGCATTCAGTGTGTGCAGGAGCACTGCGAAGACGGCGTTACGTCCATTGGGTCGCTGCGATACCTGCCGTGCGAGGCGGGAAGGAGGGGAGTCATGACCCAAATGTGTCGCTACAATAAGGGGGTATATGGCGTGTTCGGTCCCACCAACACGGAAGGTTGTTGTATAGACTCGCTTGGGAGTTTCACGTATAGACGACGAAACGCCCCGCTTGGGCGGTTTCCACCTGGAGATTTCCCTCGCTCTCGCGAACATTCACTCCTCCATCTTCCGGCACAAATACGACTCCAATTCCGGAATCCGGCAATCCCCGCCCATTCAGACGCTCGAGAAGGCGCTGGACCGTCTGCTCGTCGTGGCGGGAAATGTCACCGCCAGATATCTCCACTACGAGGACCGAAGGACCGAAGACGGGTCGTATCTGACGACGGTGGCGTTTCTGGTGGAGGGCGAGTTGGAGGGAACGTCGATGAAACCCCAGGACGTGTTCCGGCACCTGGCGTCGCACCGGTCGGAGTTGACGCTCAGTCTGAAGGAGCAAAATAGCTACTATTTCCACCACTACTTCTTCGTCTCTGGGATGGAGTTGGTCTCCTCTGCCGAGAATCCGGCGGTGTGCGCTGCGCAGGAGGCGTGGAAGGCGGCGATGGTGGGCACGGAGGCATCGCTTCTCTGCTTCGATCGAGACGGTTACCACGTGATGAGGCGGAGGTGTGAGATCGAGAAGGGGAAGGCGCGGTGGAGTCGCGTGGAGGGTGTGTGTGGCGAAGAGAGCGAGCTGTTTGCGGTGCGCGTCGTGTTCAAGAAGGAGCGGAGGCGGTACGAGCAGAACGAGTGGAGCGACGCGCTGTCGGAGCAGTTGAACTGCGACGACGTGACGAACATGACGGAGGCGGTGTTGCGATCCGTGAGTCAGGAGCACTTCAGGCGCGTGTTGAAACAGTGCGCTGTGGAGGAGGACACGAGGGTGTTGTCGTTCTTCTCCGCCGTACCGCCGTCCGCAGAGTTCATCCAGTTCTTTCACTCCGTGTCGGCGCTCCAGCGGATCGACGTGGTTCAAGAGGAGCGAGTGCTGCGACGCAGCTTCTCGCTCGTGTTCACGGAGAAGCCGGTCGACTGCGACAGCCGCTATGTACTATGTAACCTACGGGGAGTCCTGCCTGACGTGTACTGTCACTATCAGTCGGGCTCCTCCTCCCAACGTTTATCTCTGTCGTTTCCTGTTTCCAACAAACACGACACATTGCATGCACAAATGTCAGTTGTCGAGGGGAAGAGAACCGTACAGCGTCTTCGCACGACGGACCAAGTCACTACAGACGTAGTCGCGGACAACGGACGAATCCGGATCAAAACTGTAAGAAAACGCACAGCGATAGCTAGGACGACTATCCACGTCATTACGTGCACCATACGCTACGCGTCACAACCACAGCAAACACCACTACACTTCTGGGCACTCCGCAGCATCGCGTCGTAGTAGAACCCGGCATTGGACGCGATATTCATCGCAGAGCGACGCGCGGAGAGCAGTAAGATCTCCTTCGAGCTGTACGTCCAGTCCTCCTTGCAGCGGAACCACAGCGGACCGTAGTTCGGCGAGGAGAAGGACGAGCGGTGGATGAACCCGAGAATGCGAGGGTTGGAGAGCAGGAGCGACGCGAGGGCGTCCACGTTCGGACAGTCGTGGAACTGAAGGAACTGCTCCGACGACAACAACATCAAACGTAACGCCTATCTCTCAACGAAACGCCATCGAACCCACCTCAATGTAACTGTCGCCGTACTGCGGCGTGAAGAAGATGGAGTAACTCAGCGCCACGCCGGCGTTGCGCAAGTGGAAGTACGAACACGACGGGTCCAGGAAGATTCGAGCGCCCTCGCACCAAACTTCGCCGCACTTCGCTACGTGGTGCAGCGAGCAACGGAAGTACCGCATCGCTTCATCTCCGCCAAAATACCTGATTGTCAAAAAACGCCCCGATTTCGTACTCGTGAATAAAGTGAATCAGGATTGCCCAGAAGCGACCGGCGCCCGTCTGGATCTGCAGCACGTTTCGACACAGCTGGATCACATCTGCCAGACGGTTCTCGAACATCAGACAGTTCGCCGCCTCCAGCTGCAGCTTCCACTCGTTCAGGAACATGGGCGTGGACTTGTACAGGAGGAACAACGCCTCCTTCTGGTGGAAGCCGAAGAACTCCACCTTCGCGAAGTGGTAGAACACGGAGTGCTGGTTCTTCTTCGGACACAGCAACAGGCTTCTCTTCATGCAAAAACGCGCCATTTGGCGGAGGCCCAGCACGACGGCGATTCGCCCCATCCAGATAAACGCGCGCCATCGCTGGTTGGTGGGACAGAAGGTGATGCACGCGCGTGCGTCCGCCACCAGTTGCACGAATTGCATGTGAATCGCCTTCTCGATCTCGCTGGCGGAGAAACGCCCTCCCGCGGGGCGGGTCATCAGGTCGCGAAGGACAATAATGGTGCGCGCGACGCACTGGAGGCGGACGACGTACAGCTTCCACAACACATCGAAGGTGAGCGCCTTGTGCGCGTAGCACGTCACTTCGTCGTACATCTTCGACACGCAGCGGTCCGCCAGACTCTTCTGGTTCCACAGCGCGACGGCGGAGTGCTCGATGATGTACAGCGAGGAGCACCACAGCGGACCGTGCTTGGGGAACTTGTGCACGATGACGGTGACGAGCGAGACGAGCGAGGTGAAGCCCGAGTAGTTGATGAAGTACTGGAGAATGTCGTTGTACAGCCAGCCCGGCTGCGACTCCGTGGAGTTCACGATGTGGTACAGCAGTTGCGTGGTGGAGAAGTCGTCGCCGCCGATGCGTGCCAGGCTCTGTGCCGTGTCCACGATCAGCTGCAGCGCCTTCTGCGAGGAGAGGTCGCGGAGAATCAACAGAATGCGAAGCAGGCTCTCCGTGTTCTGCAGCTTCTCCTCCACCTTCACCAGCTTCCCCAACACGATCAGGTTGCGCGGGTGGAACAAGAGTGCCGTGTTCAGCACGAACTCCGCCTGCACGTAGTTCCCGCTCTCCATCTCCATGCGACTGAACTCGATCCACACCTGGATGGAGCCGCCGAAGTGCTTCAGCAGGTACAGGAACTGCACGCGGCAGCGGTTCACGTAACAACTCTTCTTCGACTGGATGCACTGTCGGATCAGGTCCTCCAGCAGGTTCGACGTGTCCTTGCGCTTGAAGTTCTGCTCCTTCGCCCACTGCACCAGGTCGTTGTAGTCGCGCGAGTACCACAGCGCGTGGTAGAACGGCGACTGCAGCACCGCCGCCAGCTCCGGGCTCGCAGACCCCTCGCGCTCCTCGCCTGACGTGCCCACGCCGCTGCTGCCCGACGTCGCGTGTCGGTCCAGCTCCTGCACGTGCTCGTACGGACGCCCGTGCGACGACAGAGGGTACGAGGGCAGCTCCGACGCCGTCAGCATCGAATCCCCGCGGGAACGCGGAATGCGCTGGCTCTGACGGAAACTCCCCTCGCGGCTGGAGGGCTGGCGCGGCTGGCAGTTCGTCTGGAAGCCGAAGGGGTCGGTGGCGGACTGCACGCGGCGACGGTGGATGGTGGAGTGCGTGAGCGAGGCGGGGATCACGTCGCCCTGGCGCAGCGACTGGGAGAAAGCGCGACCGCGGAAGGAGTTGCCGGGATAGTCTTCGGGGTAGGGCTGGTTCACGGCGGAGTAGCCCTCGTGATATGGGTAGTAATAATAGGCGTTTCGGTCTGAGATCGAAGTGGAGGAGCTGCTTCGCGGCAGCGACAGTTGATGCTGGGACATGCGATGCTGGGGGTACTGGCCGTACATGTCGTTATCTTCTTCTTCGGACACGGTCGTGTGATACTGGCCGTTTGGATCAAACTCAGAGAAGTAATCTGTTGACAATGACGATGAGCGGGAATGCGAGGGAACAAAGGGCTGCGTCTCCGGGACCACGCGCGGCGAGTCGCACACCGAGGAAGGACGCGAATACTGACTGGTTTGCGGCACATTCATGTCATTGTAGGGATTCATGTACGCGCGAGCCAGATTACTCTGCGTCGTGTACGGACGCTGCTCCGAAACGTCGCGGGGAGAAAAGTCGGAGTAGTTTGAAATCGGATTCGGAGGAGGACCCGGAGGGTAACTACGCTCTGAATTTGAATCCTCTCTCGCTACAACAAATAGGGATCATCTGAATCCGAATTCGGAGAGAACACGTTCGCATTCTGGGCTTCGAGCGGACTCAGGGTCGATGAGCCAGGGTTGTTACTACGCGCTTGACGAAATCCACAACGACGTACACAATATCGGGAAACATGACATCACTGTGCGAGGTCGCATTCATATGCGTCGGAGGGAAAACTACGCTTCACCCGAGTTGCCTCACACTACCAGCCTCGTCATCCATAGGATAGTTGCGCTGCGAGTGGAGTCGCTGCAACAAGGGTCTGTGCGTAGCGTTTCTGCTATGGAGATGACTGTAACGAGAATGCCGGAATACCTGTTCAAATTTGAACGCATTCTGTTTCCTCCTTCCATTTCCCCCGGATCAGCATACGCTTTTCCCCATTCCAAACCGTAATCGCCCGATTCGCTATTCACTGGTCTTCCGTTGCTGGTGGAGGAGCGGGAATAGAAGCCCGAGTCATTGCTGTACTAAGAGTGATCTCTCATCGGCAGGAAGCATACTACTCGGTTGCTCGCTCTGCGGTCTCTGTAAAACTGCATTCCTTTCGCTAGAATCGAATGGGGATTTCCAATAGAGTTAGAACAGACAACAGGATTCTTCGAGTCTACTGCTACTTCTGCCGCACCAGTACAAGCAGTAGTTTCTCAAATGCTCAAGAAACAAATAAGAACGCAGTGGTCATGTGAAAACCTTGACTATCAAGGACAGTGGTTACTGGAGTCTTTCTCCTTGGTTCTCTGCTATCGTCTTTCCCCAAACAAAAGCACACTCACTACAACGAAAATCCATTCGCCGTCCTCGTTATCTGGAAATCGAAGATGCCTCTCTCCATCACCTTCGTCTTCTCCTCTCTGCTCAGCACCCGCATCATCTTCTCCAAAATGACCTCCTCTCCGTCGCTCATCACCCCGTCGCACACGCTTCTTCTCTTCTCCTCACTCCCCAAACGCATCACAGGAACGAAGGGATGGCCAGGCAGGAACAATCCGCAGTTCGAGTACGTGAGAATCATTGACGCGCCCGTGGCTGCCAACGACGTGATCGTCTCCACGTAGTCGATCGGACCTGCTCTTCGCATGATGTGCACGCCCGGCTTGGATGTGTCCACTCTGTCCGCGTTCAGCAGCGTGCTCTTCAGCACGACGGAGGGGTCAAACACGGAATGCACAAACGCCTCGCAGCCCAGCAGCGGATCGTTCTCAGGAATGACCACAACCGCTCTGTTTTCGACCAGCTGACACACCACGCGTCCAAGACGCTTCATCGCCTCCTCCTCCAACATCGTCCTGTCCGACGTCAATCCGAACACCACTCCCTCCAGGGATGTGTTCGGCACCTCACTGGGCGACGACAGATGAGCCGCCGTCTCCGCGATCCACTTGCACGCCTACAAGTGAAGCACGACAAGAACAACCACGTGCACGACCGTGTTCTCGATGCCGCCCTCCTTCTGCACCGAACCCTGCCCGAAGCGGTCCATGCTCACGCCGTAGTCCTTCTCCAGGTGCTGCTCGAAGTACGACAGCAGCGACTTCTCGCACCCGTGCTCCACCAGGAAGGCGCTGCGCGTGAACGGGTGGAGTAAGTGACCGATCGTCACGCGGTCGTAGTTCTTCATGCCGTCCAGCACGCTGGGTCCGTAGCCCTCCGCGCAGCCCTCCGTGTGGATCAGCGCACTCGTGAACGAGTACACGCCCGCGATGTTCGCCTTCTTCTCCTCCTCGCTGAGGTGTGTGATGTACTCGTTCGACTCGCCGCGCTCCGTCGCCTCCACGCTCTTCGCGATGATGCCCGCGATCTGGCTGCTGCACAGGCTCGTCGGGAACACCACCAGTCCCGCGCGCGATACGAGACGGCTTTGGGTGTTCTCTTTGATAGGTGTTGGATTGGAGGGTTGATTCTCTTTCACTGCAGAACTCATTGCATGATTCTCTTTCACATCAGAACTCGACACACGAAGAGCCGTGTACGAGAGAGGCAACGGCGAGACGTGAAGAGAAGGAAGCGGAACGCCCGAAGGCTCCTCCGCATTGCTGAGTCGCGCCACGTCCTCCGCACACGCGCAGTACCAATTCCGCCAAATCTGAATCTACCCCTCAACTCCCTTCACGTCCCCAACCTGGCTGTGGTGCGCCCTCTCGCCGAAGGAGCGCTGTCCGTTGGCGATCTTCAACACGTACTCGTACGACTCGTCGCACAGAGCGGACAGCGACATTCCCTCCAAGTACTTGCCCGCGTTGATGTCCAGGTCGCGCGCCAGTCGGTGGTACCGGCGCGACGTCGTCAGCAGCTTCACCGTGTGGGAGGTTAAGACACTGCTCGCGTCGGCACAAGGATATGGGAACAAACGGGAAGTTGGTGATCGATCCGTTGCCGGTGGAGAACATGATGACAGTGCAGCCGCCCGCCACCTGCCCCGTCACGCTCTCGATGTCATTGCCCGGCGTGTCCATGAAGTAATACCCGTTGCCCTGGTCCTGAATCCGCTCCGCATACTCCAGCACGCCCTCCAGACGCGTCGACTCCGACTTCTTCATCGCCGCGCCCAGTGACTTGATCGCGATGTTGTACAAACCACGGTAGAAGTTGCCGCCGCTCGGGTTCGACTGCGCGCTCACGCCCATCACGTTCGCCGTGTGCTCGTACCGCGCCTGCGTCGCCATGAACTTCTTCGCCACGTCGATGTTCCTCACCTTGTCCAGAATGTACGCGTCCGCGCCGATCAGCTCGTCCGTCTCCGCGAGAATCGCGCTTCCCCCGCGGCGAATCACCTTCTCCGCAATGGCGCCTTGCAACGGGTTGGCCGTGACACCCGAGAAGGCGTCGCTGCCGCCGCACTGAAGCGCCAAACACAAGGAGGCGACGGGCTGCGTGGAGCGATGCGCCGCGAGGGCTGTCGGAAGCACCTTGCGAATGGCGGAGGCGAGAAGCGTCGGTTGTTCCACTGTGTCCTCGAGCGCCACCCACTCCAACGCCAACGCACTCGGGTCGAAGCCGATGGCGCGCACCGACTCCTCGATCTCCTGACGGTTGATGACGTCGCTACTCATCACGAACAGTCAGCACGGATACTCCTTGTTGTACACGACGACGGCGGCACCCACGTTGGGGTGGACGAGGAAGCCCGCCAATGTGCGGAGAATCTTGTCCTTGTTCAGAGGCTGCGTCTCCACCGAGCCCTCCGTGTGAACGCAGCAGACGATGCCATCCATATTCTCTCGGGGAGACTGGAGGTACTCCTTCTGGCACGATTCGGTCGCCATGCGCACAACACTGTCTAGCCGATCAGCCCAAAGAGCCACTCCAACTGCAGAGAGACGAAGCGGAGAAGACAACAAGGTAGTTGCGTGTGCCAACACCGCGCTTGCCACTTCGCTCGTAGCCCATGAATGTTTCCTTCTCGAAATCCGGAACCAGCTCCATGGGGGGAGCCGGCTTGAAGTGCTCTTCGTCCAACACGTAGGACACGATGCGATCATCGAAGTTGGCCGAGGTGGGCCAGTTGAACGTGGGATCCACGATCTCTACGACTCACTCAACGGATTCACGGATACTCAGCGCCCGCATCCCTCTTTCGTTCATGATGTACTCTCCGGGCACGATATCCTTCAGCGCAGTGCCGAACTGCATGTTCCACGAATACAATCCACTGTCCTTGGGGATGGCTTTCACGGCAAAACGGTGCCCTTCCAGCACGGTGTGCGATATGCGTACAACCTTGCCGTCCAACAGACGCACGAGGGATCCTTCCGGAATGACGTCTATCGCAATTGCCACATTGTCGTTCGGCATGGGCAATCTTGCCACGTCCATAAACTCCCTCGGCGCCTCTTCTTCTTCGTATGCGATTTCTACGTGCGCTGGCATTATTTGTGTTCTATAGTGAGGAGCAGGCGTTTCTTTCCTTCGTGTACAACAAACACTGCGAGCCCTACAGTTTCTTCCCGTTCAAAAACACCTTCACAGCCACGCTGTTCAGCTTATCGACGGCGTTCTCGAGATCCTCACTCTTGAGCTCATCTTTGCATAATACAACGTAAACACAACCTACCGCTCTTGATGTTCAAGGTCTTCAGCCTGGGGAAGTAGTCGCAGTCCGCTAGGAAGTTGACCAGTCGATTCCTCTTCTTCTTCCCCATTCCCGCGACTACACTTCAGCCCAATCCTCCTTTCCAACTCGGAATGATCAGCGTTCTGATCTTGTTGAAAACCGCGTCCTTCGGATTACACAGCGTCCCCATCACGTTCGTGCCCTGGTCTGCGAGTCACTCCCTTCCTCCACTCTCACCCGTGAACAGCACGCTATTCACCAGCGTGAAAAACTCCATTTCGTAATCCGCATTCGTGAGCGCGTCGAGCATGTCGTTCGTCTTCCACACGAACTTCAGCTCGCGCAGCAGCTTCGGGATTTCCGTGGACGGGTCGTCGAAAAACGCGTCGGAAATGGGATCGCACACCACCACGTCGTTCTTGAACTCCACCGGCAGCAGGCGCAGAATCTACACCTCACGCCGCCTCCTCTCGCCCACGGGGAACACAACCGTCTTCAACGACGGCACGTTCAGCGCCGTGGCCTTGCCCACGCGCTTCCCGTCCTGCGACACGAGGATGTAATAGCGCTTCTCGCCCACGAGCGACTGGACGTAGTCGTACACGTCCGAGATCGACGGGTCGGTGAGCGTCGTCTTGGACGTGCTCCCCGTCGCTCCATTCACCACGGTGAGCTGCAGCGTCTTCTCGGTCTTCTTGCTCACCGCGCGCGCCGCGTACGTGATGCAGCTCCCGTTCGTCAGACCACAGTTGCGAACCATCGCGTCGTCGTCCAGCTCCGCTCCGTTGAACAGGATCACCGAGCGGTCGATCTTGGGCACGGGGAAGCTGCTCCCTTTACAATACTGAGCGTCACGCAACGAGAACAGACATACACTGTTGATCTTCTGCTTCAGCCTCAACACGGACAGGTTGTCCTCGATATTCACCTTGAACTGCTGGTCGTTGCACTTCACACGCAACGACAGCGCCTCGCTCGCCACCGTGCTCTTCTGCCCTTTCAGAATCGTGTTCATCGCACGCCCCTTCTTCACTACGCCTCATTTCCGCTCCTGTTCCCCACAATAGAAACGCAGCGTGTTCCATTTCTTGCAGTCCTTCACGATGTAGGAGTCGTCATACCGCTTGCTGTCTCCCTCGGGAACCAGCGAGTACAAGTCGAGCATTCCCTTCTTGAACTTGTCTCCCTTGATGTGCTTCAACACCACCTCGATTACATCGCGGATCGTCGCGTCGTTGCTCATTTTCACTTCCAAATCGTCGTCGTCTTCTCTCAGAATCGTCAGGGTTGTCATCCCCTGACTCTGCTGGATCTCGTTCATCTCGTCCGTCGTGCACGCTACCAGCACGTCGCCGTCCTTGATCCCCAGCTGCTTCAGCTTCTTCATTCCCGGAAGCTGCTCCGACATGCCCTTCTTCATCAGACACCACAAGTCCAAGTCGTCGTCATCGTACTTGTCTCCTTCCGTCAACTACGCGTTACAGCAATGCGCCGCTCCCACCATCAGGTACTGCTGCAGCGCGGAAATGACTTGGTGGCCCGACTTCGCCGTAATCGTGTCGTAACGCGTCGTTCCGTACTTGTTGATGCTCAGCTTGATTTGGTCCGCCTTGCCCTTCGGCTTCTTCTCAACGCGCTCCACCTCAGGCTCGGGCGGCGTCTTATCCTTCGGCTTCTTCTTCGCCTTCTTCGCGGCGTCGTTCAAGTTGCTCCCGGAAGAATGGGCGCTCGGCGCTCGCTCCTTCTTCACCTTGTCGCGCACTACACCTCACTCCACCCACTCACTCGTACGGAGGAAACGCAAGGGATTCTGGTTGAACACGGCGAGCGGGGAATTGGGGCTCACCGCCTTTTTGCTCGCGTCGTTGATCACGTCGTAGTTCTGAATGCTGTCGGAGACAGACCACGCCATCTAGCGCTCACTCCCCCGCCCGACCCTCACAATCAACTGGTCCACGATTTCACCGACCGTGCTTGTACTGTACCCTGCGCCTTTCTGGGAGCCGTCGACCGACTCTCGAATCAGCTCGACCTCGTACACGGGTACGAACACTACACATCACACACGACGGACACTTCCACATTCAAAAACAGGGTGCTTATCGTCATCCACGAGCGCATTCAGCGCCATTCTCAAGTCCGCCACTCTGCCCTTGTACTTGAGTTGGCAATCGCCACTCTTGAGTTTGTACTCCTATCCATCAGCGAAATGGAAAGCGCTCACGCCGCTAATCTTGCTGACGAGTGTCTTCAAATTGATAGCCTCTGGGAAGGAGAACACTCTCTTTGATTTCTTGTAACGAACTTCAACCGAGAGCGTCGTTGGCTTCACTTCCTCCGGCTCCTTCGCGGCTTTCGTAGAAGGGTCATTACGAACCACGAAGAAGCACTTTCCGGGAGGATACCCGTCCAGAGGCACAAAACTATCAAGATCGTACACAACAGCATCGTCCTTCAGAAGAAAGTCGTTGACGTTGCACGATTCGTTTGGGAAAATAGCGCTTAACGCATACTGCAAAACAGAGCGGAACGGGAACGAGGTGTAGTAGAAAACACTCTTGGCCATTCCCTCAAAGATGCATACTGTTTTTAAACATTTTGACACACAGATTGGGTACTGCTTCTCTAGGTTATAGGAGGATAGGGGCACCATCGGCTCGCAGATCGTGCTTCCGTTGATGAACTTGTAATCTTCACATTTCAGAACTCCGTACAACTACGCGTTACGCTCCGTTTGCAGGGTTACAGCGAGCTGGGCAGATAGGTCGTTTAGCGATTGCGATTCGTTGTAATCCAGAATGTAGCGATGGTCCCCGACTTGAAGATAGATCTGGTTCATGGTATTACGGAGAACAAGATAATGGCTTTCGTTGTATGCCCAGTCATTGTTGACTATCAACGATCACTGCAGCATTTCGCATTCTTTTGACTACGCATCCCCTCCAATACGGATCGTGTGCGAACAAAGAGCCACACTACGAAGACAACTTCTTACACAAACCAA